>CENY01047998.1_pt1 | contig 15875 bp, 14 predicted proteins | sample 356181 | NCBI WGS metagenome assembly CENY01 (sample SAMEA2619840, study PRJEB7988) | marine metagenome | isolation source: saline water (ENVO:00002010), including
ATATTGTCGAAAAAGAAATAGTTGCTGATAAAAAAGCAGACATTGACTACTTAGATCCTTCACTTTTTAGTAATGTAAAACAGATATCTGTGGATGAGTTAAGCGAGCCTGAAGTTGTCAACGAAGATTTTCCAAATCAAGAAAAGTACCTTTCAACCTTTTCTGATATTTCAGAGCGTGAAATCATTACTGGTAGAGTGATTGGAATCAACGAGAAAGAAATTTTAATTGACATAGGTTTTAAATCTGAAGGAATAATTAATAGAGATGAATTTTCTTCTGATGAACTTCCTGATGTTGGGGGTAAAATTGATGTATATCTTGAAAGGATGGAAGATGAAAGTGGTAAAACTGTTTTATCAAAAGAAAAAGCAGATTTCCTAAGAAGGTGGATTGAGCTGAGAAATATACACGAAACTGGCGAAATAATTACTGGAAAAATTATAAAAAGAATTAAAGGCGGCATGGTTGTTGATCTTAAGGGTGTCCAAGCATTTCTACCTGGCTCACAAATAGATGTCCGGCCTGTAAAAGACTTTGACAAGTATCTTAATGTTGAAATGGAACTAAAAGTTGTCAAATTTAATGAAATGAGAAAAAATGTTGTTGTTTCTCACAAAGCAATTCTTGAGGAAAGCTTAGCTGAAAAAAGAGATGAAATATTCAATACTCTTGAGGTTGGAGCGATTATGGAAGGTAGAGTTAAGAATATTACTGATTTTGGGGTATTCATAGACCTAGGGGGTATTGATGGGTTGTTGCATATTACTGATTTAAGCTGGGGAAGAATAAATCATCCTTCAGAAATGATTTCAATGGATGACACCTTGACTGTCAAAGTCATAGACTTTGACAATGAAAAAAAAAGAGTATCTCTTGGTTTAAAACAACTAACTCCACACCCATGGGAAACTATAGAAACTGATTTTCCCCAGGGTCAAAGGGTTGAGGGTAAAGTAGTTAGTATGACAAATTATGGTGCTTTTATTGAAATAAAGTCTGGTATTGAAGGTTTAATTCATGTATCAGAAATGTCATGGACTCGTCACATTAAAAACCCCTCTGAGCTATATTCGCTTGGAGATGAAGTTGAAGCAATTGTTCTATCGATTGATGCAGATGAGAGAAAAATTAGCCTAGGCGCAAAGCAACTCACAGATGATCCTTGGGATAAGATTGAAGAAAAGTACAATGTAGGCACTATCGTTAAAGGTAAGGTAATTAACCTTACGCAATTTGGAGCCTTTGTTGAGCTTGAGGAGGGTATTGATGGATTAATTCATGTTTCTGATTTTTCATGGACTAAAGTTGTAAGACATCCTAGGGAGATGATTGAAAAAGATCAATCTACCGAAGTAAGAATTTTAGAGGTATCAAGAGAAAGCAGAAGGATCTCACTTGGGATTAAGCAGCTTTCCGATGATCCTTGGCCAAATATAATTGAAAAATTTCAAACTGGAAGCGAACAAGAAGGTGAAGTTGTTAAGATTTTAGACAAAGGCATCATTCTCTCACTTGAAGATGAAATTGAGGGCATAATCCCATTTGGAAGACAATCGAAAAAACAGCGCAAAGAAATCACACAAAAATATAGCGTTGGGCAAAAAATAAGCGGATCAGTTCTTGAGGTAAAACCTGAAAACAAAAAAATTATTTTATTTTCCGAAGAATTGAGCGACAAAAATATCCAAAAGGATGAAATTAAGGATTTTCTTGATAACCAAGAAGAGCCAGCGGGTGAAAGAATAGAAATTCCCGAAGATATTTCGACAGGGGATCCTGAAGATAATTAATAAAATGCAAATCAATAAATAATTTCGTAGTCACATGGCAAAAAAAGAGTACAAAAAAAATTTTTACTCTTTCTTTCTTTGGAAAAATATATCCACAAAACTTAGCGCTTTAGGATTGGCTTTTTTATTGTGGTTATTTGTATTAAGTGAAAATGAATATATTATTAGCACTGACATTCCAATTGAAGTTCGCAATCTCCCTGCCCAACTAGTACTAAATGAAAAAGTACCGAAGTTTGCTAAAATTAGGATTAAAGGTGAGGGAAGATCAATTTTCAAATCTTTCATTTTAAAACGTTTTGTTCCGGGATATAAGCTTGTTCTTGATCTTGAAAGTATTTCTGAGCAGTATGACTTTATACTTAATGAATATTATGATCGTTATCCCCAAAAAATAATCATACCATCAAATTTTGATATAAGCTTTGTTGAGATCGTCCACCCTAAATCTATCAACATAAGCTTAGATGAATTCAAAGAAAAAAGTGTCAAAGTTCAATCAGGTATAATTATTAATCCTAGCCCTGGTTTTACAACAGTGAGCAATCCCATTATTTCACCAAAATATATAAATGTTGCTGGTTCCAAAAATATAGTTGAAAATATTGACTTCATTGAGCTTGGACCTGATACTTTTAATAACGTTACTTCAGATATAAATTTTATTTTGCCACTCTTGGTTCCTGAGGATCAATTAATTGAATACACACCCAAAAATATCTCTTTTAAACAGGATATTCAGCCGGTTAGTGAAAGAATAATTAGCGAGATTCCAGTAAAAATCTCTAATCCTGATACAAATATGAGAATTTTTACCAGTCCACAAACTGTTTCTCTAACTGTTATAGGCGGTTTAGATTTCATAGCTAATATGAAACCTATTGAAATTGAAGTTAGTGTTGATTTCAAAAATTGGGATTCGAATCAGCAATTATATGAGCTTGACGTGAAAGTTCCTAAAGATGTTGTAGGCTGGATGGATCTTTCACCTAAAAATATTGAACTGCTCGTTACTCAGATCAACAATTGAAGATTCTTGGCATAGAAACCTCTTGCGATGAAACCGCAGCCGCAATATGTGTTAATGGCGAAATCATTTCATCCAATCTTAGCTCTCAGGAGATCCATAACAAATTTGGAGGTGTCATACCGGAGCTTGCATCTCGTGAGCACGAAAAGGTTTTAAATTTAATTGTTCACAAGACACTTCAGGATGCAAATTATCGACTAAGTGACCTTGATGGAATTGCGGTTACTCAAGGACCAGGACTCTCAGGTGCTCTAATAACTGGATGTTCTTTTTCAAAAGGTATTGCTTTTGGCCTAAATATCCCGATCATCGGAATCAATCATCTAGAGGCTCATATATTTGCTAATTTTTTAGCAGACCCTTCCTTGCTATTTCCATTTGTCTGCTTATTAGTTTCTGGAGGACATACGCAGATTTGGAAAGTTAACAATTTTGGGGATTATGAACTTTTAGGTGAAACTAGAGACGATGCAGCTGGTGAGGCATTTGATAAGGGTGCAAGGATCCTTGGGTTAGGTTATCCAGGTGGTCCAGAGATAGAGAAACTAGCAAAAAATGGCAATCCTAAATCGGTTAATTTCCCAAGAGCGCTTCTAGATAGTAACAATTTAGAATTTAGCTTCAGTGGTCTTAAAACATCACTTCTATATTTTGTTGAAAGTGACAAAAATACTAAAATAGAGGACATAGCTGCTAGCTATCAATTTGCAATAATTGATGTATTAGTTCAAAAGTTAAATCTTGCAGTTCAAGATACAGGTTTTCAATCTTGCGTAATTGCTGGTGGTGTTGCTGCGAACAGCTTTTTGAGAGAATACATTGAGGAAAAAATACCAGATAAAAAAATAATTTTCCCCGATTTAAAATATTGTACTGACAATGCAGCAATGATAGCATTTCTAGGAGAAAAATATCTAAAAAAAGGAATTAAGACTAATATTGGTTTCTCAATAATGCCCAACATGAGGATAGCCTAAATGGGATTTCAATTCTTTTCATTTAACAGCCCATTAATTTCTATTTTAATTCTTTTTTCAATAGCTATTTATGTATATCTAATAAGATTTTATGGATTAAAGCATAAAGGTCTTTATGCTATTCGATTAAGCATTCTTTCTTTTTTAATTTTTTTATTGTTTAACCCTATTATTTCCTATGATACTGAAAAAATTAAAAACTTAAAATGGGCAGTTTTTTTAGATAATTCTGCAAGTATTAAATACCATAAAAGCCCTTCATTAGCTTCCGTTAATTTTGGAATTAGTCAAATTTTTTCACGCATGAAAAAAGAAGACATCAAATACCAAGTTCATTCTTTTGATTCTAAAATAGATATCTCAGATGGAATTTTGAACGGAGAAGGTCAAACTACTAACCTAGGAAATTTGGCTGAATATATGTCTGAACAAGATTTTGCTGGTGGAATAATCTTCACCGATGGTATTTCTAATGAGGGATTGAACCCAAGGCTTTCCTTTAAAAATTCAAAAATACCAATTTATAGTATAGGTATTGGTAATCAGAATTCACTTGTTGATATTTTTCTCAGTTCTATAAATACCCCTACTGTTGCAATAAAAAATGAAAGAATAAATGTTGCAATTGACATTCAATCTATTGGCGATATCAACGACAGATTTAGCGTATCGCTCTACGAAAATAAAAAATTAATTGCATCAAAATATGTCAGGCTTTATGGAATGGGTTCAAAAGTAACAGCAAATTTTCAGTTTGAACCAAAAGCTCTAGGTAAGCAACAATATACTGCGCAAGTATCTTCACTCGCCGATGAGGTTAATATTAATAATAATAAGCAAAATTTTAATATATTAATATTAAAAGATAAATACAGAGTAGGATTAATTACAGGCAGTCCAAACAAAAATACTAGTATAATAAAAAAATCTTTAAGCAAAAATAAAAGAATAGTTGTTGATCATTATGTTAAAATTTCAGAATCAGATTTTAGCAAAAACATTAAGTCATTTTGGCAAACATCTTATGATTTGATCATTTTTGACAACTACCCAATTAATCCGCTTCCAACAAATTTTATAAGGGTTTTAGCTAAAAAGGGGATTGCACAGCAATCAGCCCTAATGTTAATTGCAGGACCAAATCAAACTAATAATTCAATAAGTGGGTTGGAGAAACTTTTGGGTTTAGGTTCAGTTGAGAAGTTTGAAGAGTTTGAGGATGATCAATTTTGGGATTTTGAAGATCAGAGCTATTTTTTCAAAGACCTACCCCCAATGAAACAAACATTATACTTAGGGGGGCTTGAAGATAAGTCCAAAACAATTGCTATTTTTGAATCAGGATGGCCTTTACTTATTAGAGGCAACAATAAATTTAGATCTGTAACTATCGCGTCATCAAACATAAACAAATTATACTACAATAAAGGCACTGTCGATCCTTTTAGCAAATTATTTTCTGAATCTATTGAATGGCTGATAAAATCAGGCGTAACAACTGAAAACTTTTTCCAAATGAATAGAGACTATTATCAGCAAGGAGAAATTGCATATCTTTCTGGCTCGGATATTACCAAAAAAAATGATTCAACTAATTTCTATCTTAAGGTAACGAAAAATGATGAAGTTGCTTTATCCAAAGAAATCGACTACAATATTGATTCTAAAAAATGGGAAGTAAACTTTAGAGCTCCTAAATCAGGAATTTATCAATTTGAAATATATTCCAACACAAGCACAATACCCATCCAAACAGATGAATTTACTGTCTTAGAGAGCCAAGTAGAGTTGAACCAAGTTTATCTTAATGAAGCTTTGCTAAAAGAAATATCAATAGTTTCTCAAGGATCTTATATGAAATGGGAGGACAGAGATAAAATTTTTGAATATCTTAAGAAAAAAGAAAAGCGAGAAGTAAAAGCGAATATTATTAAATTTAAGGAAAATATTTTCATTCTTGTTTTAATAGTTATATTACTATGCACAGAATGGTTTTCAAGAAGACAAAAAGGGTTTTTTTAATACAAATATGAAAGAAATTGCGATAATAGGTACAGGTTATGTTGGTTTAGTGTCTGGAGCTGGATTAGCTGAATTTGGTAATAAAGTAACATGTATAGATATTGATGTAAATAAAATAAATAAACTTAATTCTGGTGAAATTCCTATCTATGAGCCAAATCTCAAGTCATTAATTAATAAAAATTGTAATGATGGCAGGTTGTTTTTCTCATCCGAAATTGAAAAAGAGATTAAAAACTCAAAAATTATTTTTATTGCAGTTGGTACACCTACTGGTTCAAATGGAAAAGCAGATTTAAGCGCTGTTGAAAAAGTTGCTACTTCTATTGCTCAAAATCTAAATGAATACAAAATCATATGCACAAAAAGCACTGTTCCTGTTGGAACAGGTGAGTATATAAAAAAGATTATAAAGTCTAAAAATTCAAATATTGAATTCGACTATGTATCTAATCCTGAGTTTTTAAGGGAAGGAGTTGCAGTGAATGACTTTTTATTTCCAGATCGCATCGTTCTAGGATCGTCTTCAAGCAAAGCATTCAAAGAAATGAGAGAAGTGTATAGACCATTATATTTAAACGAAACACCAATTGTTGAAACAGGAGTTGAAACTGCTGAAATGATTAAATACGCCTCTAATTCATTTCTAGCTCTGAAAATAAGTTATATAAACGAAATAGCAAATCTGTGCGAAGCTGTGGGTGCTGATATACATCAAGTAGCTAAAGGCATGGGAAAAGATGGAAGAATTAGCTCGAAATTTCTTCATCCTGGGCCAGGCTTTGGAGGTTCTTGTTTCCCAAAAGATTTACAGGCGCTCTATAATTTGAGTAAAGACAATAAAGTGGAATTAAATACTGTAAAGGCTACTATAAAAACAAATGTAAATCAAAAAAGTCTTGCTGTTAAAAAAATCCTTAAATTAGCTGAAAATGATATTAAAGGTTCTAAGATTGCAATTTTAGGCTTGTCTTTTAAGCCTAATACTGATGATATTCGAGAATCTCCTTCCTTATTTGTTGTTTCTGAGTTAACAAAATTAGGGGCATCAGTGAATGCTTACGACCCTGCTGCAGCTGAAAATTTTAAAATCCTTTTCCCAAATGTAGATTATTTTTCTAGTTGGAGAGAATGTGTTGCTGGTGCAGAAATCTGTGCTGTGATGACTGAGTGGAATGAGTTTAGAGGCATTGACCTTAAAGAGCTAAAATCCCTACTTAAAAATCCCCGAATTTTTGATCCAAAAAATATTTACAGCATTGAAAAACTTAAGTCGTTGCAATTTAAATATGAAAACATAGGTAGAAACATATAGTGAATGTTTACCAGGCTGAAATAGCGGATATTTTCATAATTGAGCCCAAAAAATTTGAAGATAAACGAGGGTATTTTTTTGAATCATTCAAGCAAAATGATTTTAATTCAAAGATATCCTCAATACATTTTGTTCAAGAAAATCAATCCTTATCAAAAAAAGGAACTTTTCGCGGTCTTCACTACCAGTTAAAAAATCCCCAGGGGAAATTAGTAAGCGTTGTAAAAGGTAAGGTTTTGGATATAGCTGTTGATGTAAGAAAACATTCTCCAAATTTTGGCAAAAGCTTTTCCATGGAAATTGATGATATAAATCATACTATGTTGTATATACCGCCAGGCTTTGCCCATGGGTTTTGTGTGCTCTCTGAATACGCAATTTTTCAATACAAATGCACAGCTTATTATGACCCAGCTGATGAATTTGGGATACATTGGGATGATGAAGATTTAGATTTGAGCCTTCCAAAAAGCGAAATAGTTATTTCTGAAAAAGATCAAAAACTTCCGAAACTAAAAAATATTGATAGAGAATTTCTTCATAATTGAATAATTAAAAAATGATTTCCATTGATCTTATAAGAAACAACCTAGACCAATTAACTATTGCATTGTCATCAAAAGGATATAATGAAAATTTAGATGAAGCAGTGGAGCTAGATAGTTATATTAGAAAAAGTTTGTCCACTGCAAATGAGTTAAGAGCTGAAAGAAATAAAGTATCTGATCAAATAGCACTAATCAAGAAAAAAGGTGGTGACGCGCAAGGTATGATCAAATCCATGCGTGAAGTTGGCGAGAGTATTAAAAAAATTGAAAATAAAATTGGAATATCAAAAGAAAAACTTGAGGATATTCTTCTAAATGTTCCAAACCCACCTCATAATTCGGTGCCAAAAGGAAACGATGAAAAAGAAAATAAAGTTGTTTCGATTTGGGGTGAAGATATTAGTTTTAATTTTGATATCAAGTCTCATGTCGAAATTGGCAATCAACTTGGCCTTTTTGATTTTGATCAGGCTTCAAAAATATCAGGATCTGGATTTCCACTTTATAAAAGTAAAGGAGCTCTTCTTGAAAGAGGTTTAATCAACTTCATGCTTGATTTTCAAACAAACAATAATGGATATACAGAAATATTTCCCCCTTTTTTAGTAAATTCTACATCTGCTTTAACTACTGGAAATCTCCCAAAATTTTCAGAAGATATGTATCACTCTGAAATTGATAATTTATGGCTAATTCCAACGGCTGAAGTTCCTATTACAAGCTATCACAGAGATCAAATCTTAAGTGAAAATCAACTGCCAAAAAAATATGCTGCTTTCTCAGCCTGTTTTAGAAGAGAAGCAGGTTCTTATGGAAAAGAAACCAGAGGATTACTAAGAGTTCATCAATTTAATAAAGTTGAATTAGTCCAATTTGTAAACCCGAATGAATCATACAACGTACTTGAAGAACTTACATCTCATGCTGAAGAAATTCTTCGCTCGTTGAAGCTCAAATACAGAAAAGTCGAGCTCTGTTCAGGAGATCTTAGTTTCTCTGCAGCAAAATGTTTTGACTTGGAGGTTTGGTCTCCAGCTGAAGAAAAATGGCTTGAGGTGTCCTCATGTAGTAATTTTGAGGATTTTCAGGCACGCCGTGGGAACATACGATATAGAAAATCGTCCGATGAAAAAGTTGAATTTGTACATACTTTAAATGGAAGTGGTTTAGCCACGCCCCGATTAATGGTTGCTTTGCTTGAAACCTACCAAAATAAAGATGGATCAGTCCAAGTTCCCGATGTGCTTCAAGATTACATCAAACTAAAAATCATTGATTAAATATTATATTTTTAATTTCTGGGTCCTTCTAAATGTTATATTTTGGACCATAATTTTTGGCAGCCTAGGTGTTTTAGGATCACTGTTTGAACGTCAGGGAAAATTTGTTGGATGGATAGTAAGAACTTGGTCAAAAAACATTCTATTTTTCAGCGGAATTAAATTCATCTCAATAGGTTTTGAAAAAATAGATACGTCGTCCAATTATTTCTTTGCTGCTAATCATGAATCTGCGCTTGACATTCCACTGGTTTTTGCTGCTGTTCCACTACATATGGTTTCAATAGCTAAGGTAGAGCTTAAGAAAATCCCTTTTCTTGGGTGGGCGATGCAAGCTGGTGGACATTTTTTTGTTGACAGAAAAAATCATCAAAGATCGATGAGTCTAATGAATTTTGCAAAAAAATCAATGAAAGATAATCCTCGGTCTGTAATTATCTTTCCAGAGGGTACACGTTCAAAAGATGGAAGAATTATGCCATTTAAAAAAGGAGGTTTGTTAATGGCAATCAACCTCAATGTTCCTGTTGTCCCCGTTGGCATCATTGGTGCTAGATCTTATCTCAAAGATAGATTTATAAATAAAAAATCAAACTCATTGAAAATAAAATTTGGAAAACCGTTGCTAACGAATGACCTTTCTTATGAAGATAGAGATGATTTTGCACTAAAGGTCAGAAATGAGGTTTTAGGTTTAGTTAAAAATTAACTTGTTGTATGTTTTACAATATTAAAGATTTAAAAGAAAAAAGAATTTTACTTCAAAAAAGCAATAACATAGTCGTTTTTACAAATGGATGTTTTGATATACTTCACAAAGGGCATTTCCAATATCTTAAGCAGTCAAAAGATTTGGGAGATTTTTTAATAGTAGGGCTTAATTCAGACAAATCTGTAAAATTTTTAAAAGGACCTGGCAGACCTGTCAATAGCGAAAAAATTCGCGCTGAAAATCTTTTAAAATTAGATTATGTGAATGCTGTGATTATTTTTAATGAAAACACCCCAATCAAATTAATCGAAAACTTGCTACCAGATATAATTACAAAAGGAGGCGATTATGAGATTGATGAAATTGTTGGATCAAAAGTAATTCATAGTAATGGAGGAGAAGTTAAAATACTACCCTACCTTGAAGGCTACAGTACAACTAAAATAATTAGTGACAAAGGAAATGCTTGACTGGGGACTTAAGGTCCAATTAATTTTGCCATCAAAATTACTCTATCTATTTATGAAACAAGGATTTACAAAGATTACCATTTTATTGTTGTTTCCCTTTTCTTTGGTTTTATCTCAGCAGGCAAATGGTGGTAGTACAATTAATGCTCTTAGCTCCAGCAATGCACCTCAAGGGTTAGGTGCAGCTAGCAATGAGAATAGACTTCCTGATTTGTTAAGAGAGGCTAAAATACTTTTATCAGATGCATTTATATCAGACGTAATGAATGACACGCTTGAAGTAGTTTATAATTTAAATCGTATTTTTGATTTACTATCTGAAGCAGATCAATATGGTGAGATGGACAATGAAGATCGAGAAGAATTTGACCGCTTTGAAGAGTCTTTAGTTTCTTTATACTCTAAAAAATTTAGCACCTTAGATAAGGTTGATGCATCCTTAACAGCAGAAAATATGCGAATGGATGTAACTTCGCGCACCGAACCACTCGAGGTAGAAATGGGGGCAACACAGTTTGTTGTTATAGAAGACAGAGATGGTCATATACCATTAGTTCGGAATAAAAAAGTTGATCAGTTCATTGATTATTTTAAAACTAAAGGTAGGCCCCAGTTTGAAATTTGGCTTGACCGATTAGATGTTTATGGACCGGTATTGTCAAAGATAATTGAACAAAATAATTTACCACCTGAGCTTCTTTACCTCGCAATGATTGAATCAGGCCTCAATCCAAAGGCTCATTCCAAAGCTGCAGCAACTGGTATGTGGCAATTCATTTATTCAACAGGTAAAATTTATGGTCTTAAAAGAAATTGGTATATTGATGAGCGGCGTGATCCTGAAAAATCAACTAAAGCTGCCATGGCTTATCTGTCCACTCTTTATAATGAATTTGACAATTGGTATTTAGCCCTAGCAGCGTATAATTCTGGAGAAAATCGAGTCAGGAGGGCAACGAAACTCCATCAGACTTCAGATTTTTGGCAGTTGCATTCTTTGCCTCGTGAAACTCGTAATTATATGCCCTATTTTCTCGCAGCAACAATAATGGCAAAAAACCCTCAAGACTATGGATTCACGAAAAAAAGAAAGAGAAAAAAATCATACTCATACGATATTGTAACTATTGAAAAGAGTGCTGACCTTACAGTTCTGGCTAGAGCAGCAGGTACTTCGTTCAAAAATTTACAAGCCCTAAATCCTGAACTTCGCCAATCGGCAACACCCTCCGAAACTTATAAGCTTAAAATACCATATGGTTCTAAAGATAAATTTATTAAAAATTACAATGCATTGCCTGAAAATGAGCGTTTTGCTCCTCAATTTATTTCACACAAAGTAAGAAACGGTGAAAGCTTGTGGTACATTGCAAGAAAATATCGTGTTTCGCAATCTGATTTAATGGCGGTAAATAAAATAAGAAATAGAAATATGTTGCGTATTGGTCAGAAGCTAACTATTCCTGTTCCTGGCATGAATATCCCAAGATCGTCTAGAGTACAATTGACTTCCACTCATAATAAAATTATTTATAAGGTTAGAAGAGGTGATACACTTGGTCATATTGCTGAGGATTACAGAACAAGAGCATCAAAAATTCGCCAATGGAATGGAATGAAATATGGTCAACATATTTTTCCTGGTCAAAAATTAACACTTTGGGTTAAAAAATAAATGAAGCGACCAAAAACAAATACCAATTGGCTGTGGTGGGGTTTAGGATCATTTTTCATCGCAGTAATTATTTTTAAAATTGGAGAAGCTTCAGCTAAGTCTAACCTAGAAGGCAACGGTAAAAAAGTTGGTATAGTAAAAATTAATGGTCCCATTTTGTCCTCTGACGCAATCGTTTCTCAATTAGAAAAGCTTAAAAATCGGAATGATATTTCAGCAATCGTAATCCGCATTGATTCTCCAGGCGGCCTAGTAGCTCCTACTCAAGAAATCTATGAAAAAGTAAAGTCCATTCGGGGTATAAAGCCAATAGTTTCAAGCATGGGTTCTGTTGCTGCCTCAGGTGGATATTATGTTGCATTGGGAGCCGATACACTTATTGCTAACCCTGGAACTATAGTTGGAAGTATAGGCGTTATTATGAATTATCCTGTTGCTACGGAGCTTTTAGGTAAGGTTGGAATAAAATTTGAAACGGTTAAAAGTGGTGGGTTAAAAGATGTCGGTTCTTATTCAAGAGAGGTTACAGAAGCAGACAGAAGACATCTAAACGACATGGTTAATGATATACACAATCAATTTATTGATGCCGTGAAAGATAACAGGGCTATCAATAAGTCAGAACTAATAAAATTAGCAGATGGTAGAGTTTTTACAGGACTGCAATCAAAAAATTTGGGGTTAATTGATCTTTTGGGTACCTATGAAGAGGCAGTTTCTTTGGCTGGAGTCTTGGGGAAAATAAAAGGTGTTCCAAAAACAATTCAAATCAATAAAAAAAATTCATCATTAATTGATATGTTCACTTCTAATTTAGAACAAGCTACTAGTAGTTGGTTTGATGAATTACCTGCATATCGCTGGAAAATGGAGTAATTATCATGACAAAACAAAACATAGTAAATATTGTTTCTGATGCTACAGGGTTAACTAAAGTTGAAACTGAAGCCGTTATGAATGGTGTAATGTCCACAATCATAGAATCACTCGGAAAAAATGAAAGAGTTGAATTGCGTGGATTCGGTACATTTGGTGTTAAGCATCGTAAACCAAAAAAAGCTCGAAACCCAGGAACTGGAGAATCAATTTTTCTTCCTGAGCGGCATGTGCCAACTTTTAAGCCGGCAAAGAATATGCGTTCCCATGTAAATGAAAGTCTAAAAAAATAATGAGGTTAAATGCCCTGCGGTAAAAAACGAAAAAGGCGTAAAATGAATACTCACAAGCGAAAAAAACGCTTGCGCGCCAATCGTCATAAAAAGAAAAAAGTATAGGTTAATTTATCATGAAGCAAGCCAGAACAGTGTGGCTTATTGTTCTCATACAAATCACAACTCCTTTTTTAAGTGGTTGGGGTTATGAGGGTCATCGACGAATAAACTTTATAGCATGTTATCAGCTAAAAGGGGACCTTGGACGGTTTTTATCAAAACACTCCGAACTTTTGAAGGTATATGGTCCCGTTCCTGACTATTCTAAAGGAATAGATAGAAGAGATTATCATCATCATTTTATCGACGCTGATTATTACGATAATTATCCATTTGACAATATTCCAAGAAATCGATCAGAATTTTATGACAAATACGGTGATAAGATGGTTGAGAAAATGGGTGATGCTCCATGGCATATTGAAAAGCTATGTAATCGAATCATTTATTTAATGAAGAACAATCGCTTCGACGAGGCATTGTTTAATATGGGCGAACTTGGTCATTATATTGCAGACTTGCATCAACCCCTTCATGTAATAAAAAACTATAATGGCAAAGAAACAGGCAATCATGGTGTTCATTTTAGATGGGAAATACGCCTCATAGATGATTACATAAAACGCATTGATCCAATAGGAGAAATTGAGCAAGTCAATGACCCTGTAGCTTATGCTTTCGATATAGTTAAAGAGTCATTTTCCTATCATCAAGAGATATTGTCTGCGGACACTAAAGCTAGAGCTGTTCTCACCTCTGAGCAGGCAAAGCAATTACAATCATACGATATTCTAGACTTCGAAAAACCTTATTTAGATATTCTTTATACCGAAACAAAAAATCTCCTTCTCGATAGGCTTGGAAGGGCACCAATCAGGCTCGCATCATTGTGGAAATATTGTTGGGAGCAAGCAGGCAAACCTGCTCTTCCATAATGAGTTTTAATGATGTTTTGACCGTAAGCCAGCTTACGGCACAGATTAAAAACTTAATCGAATCAAATTATGCCTCCATTGTAGTTAGGGGTGAAATATCAAACTTTACCCATCATTCCTCCGGTCATATGTATTTTACACTCAAAGATTCGCATTCAGAATTGCGTGCTGTAATGTTTAAAGGCAGCAATAATGGGTTAACATTTTCTCCAAAAAATGGCTTGGATGTAATTGCAAAGGGAAAGCTTTCTGTTTACGAGGCAAGGGGTCAATATCAAATTATACTTAACCACATGGAGCCAGCTGGTATTGGCGCTCTTTATCAAGCTTTTGAAGAAACGAAAAAACGTTTGCAAACTGAGGGAATGTTTAGCGATGAAAGAAAATCATCCTTACCAAAATTTCCTACTAGTGTTGGTATTGTTACTTCAAAAACTGGGGCAGCGCTCCAAGATATGCTTATAATTTTTAAGCGCAGAGCTCCTCAAGTCAAAATAGTTATTCGGTCAGCTTTAGTGCAAGGTGATGATGCAGCTTTAGATGTAGCATCTGGAATAGCAGATCTTTCTACAATTGATGACATTGATTTAATAATAATAGGTCGTGGAGGAGGCTCTTTTGAAGATTTATGGCCATTTAACGATGAAGCATTAGCTAGAGAAATCGTAAAATGCAAAAAACCAATTATCTCTGCTGTAGGCCATGAAACAGATTTGACAATCAGTGATATGGTAGCTGATTTACGGGCACCTACTCCATCTGCTGCGGCTGAAATTGCGATAAAAAATATTTTTGAGATTTCTCAAAATATCGATGATCAAACAAAAAGAATACAGAATATTGTTGAGTCAAAGATTGCATCATATTGGCAAACATTAGATAACTTAGTTGAGCGTCATAACCTCCAAAAACCCATTAATGTTTTCAAAAGACATCTAGAAAAAATTGAAAACTTTGACAAAAACTTAAAAATAATTATGAATAAAATTTTTCTTCTAAAAGAATCAAAGCTTCAAAGCCTATCAAATAGTCTTGAAGCTTTGAGCCCAAACAATACTCTTAAAAGAGGGTATAGTATAGCCTTTAATAAAAAAAATCAGATTATAACTCATCCTGAAAGCATTGCCTCAAATGAATCCTTTAAGGTAAAAATGGCAGATGGAGAAATGGCAGCTGTTAAGAAATAAACATAACAAGAAAAGTATAACCTCATGACAAAAGAACAGACAATTAATTTTGAAGATTCAATGAAAAAACTTGAAGAAATCGTCAAAAGCTTGGAATCTGAAAACCAATCTCTCGAAAAAAATATACAACTTTTTGAACAAGGGTTGCAGCTTTCCAAATTTTTAAAAAAACACCTAGATGCAGCTGAAAGAAAAATAGAAATATTATCGAAAGATAGTGAAGGAAATATTAAGATAGAAGAATTTAAGGAAGATGAATAACAATCTAATCAAACGTCAATTTGGGATTTGGGGAAATACTGAAAAAGATACCTTTTGGTCTTTGCTTGAGCCAATTTTGGAATGGAGCAAAAAAAACTCACTTGATGCTAGTATCACTACTCGCATAAAGGACTCACTCCCAACTGATTTTAAACATTCTCCAAACATTATTCAATCTGCAGATGACTTCAAAAATTTAGATTTTTTGATAGCCTTAGGTGGTGATGGTACTATATTATCTGCTGCTAGAGCAATAGGTGGTAGAAATACTCCTATTCTTGGAGTTCATCTTGGTAAGCTTGGGTTTTTAGCTGAAGTTACTGTTGACGAGATGTTTAGCAGGCTAGATGAGTTGGTTGCTGAAGAATTCCTTACACAGCCCAGAATGATATTAAAAGCCACTTTGTTTGAAAATAATAATTCAAAAATTTTTTATGCATTAAATGACTTTGTAATTGA
>CENY01029911.1_pt1 | contig 15770 bp, 15 predicted proteins | sample 356181 | NCBI WGS metagenome assembly CENY01 (sample SAMEA2619840, study PRJEB7988) | marine metagenome | isolation source: saline water (ENVO:00002010), including
TCCGATTTGCATTTTCGACGAGTTGTTAGGCTATGTTCCGTGACCCATCCGGACAATCGGACGGTCGCCTTGATCAGGACGACTGATTTGCTCTAACCGAACGTGGTCCGCAGGAATCGACGATATCAACCATACTTAAATGGTAACAGTCGAGCGCTCCAGAAGCTCTGATCAGAGATTCTCGACCAGCCGATCGAGTCCTTTCTCGACCGCAAGAAACTCTCGTAGACCCGTTTCGTAACGGGATCCGAATTTCCAATTTCTGCCACGACTTCTCCGGACAGGCGGCCAATTTCATTCAGCACGCTGTTTGGAAATCTGCGTAACTGTACGTCGTGCTCGTTGACCAACGTCTTCAACGCTGCAGCGTTGTTCGTATTGAATTCCGCAAGCGTTAGGTTGTTTTCTGCCAAGCACGCAGATTCGATGAGCCGTCTCTCGCTTTCGGTTAATCCATCCCAGAGGCGTTTATTGATGCCGACAGCAATCGCGGTACCTGGCTCATGAAAGCCGGGGTAGTAATAATTCTGGACCACTCTATAGAACCCGAATGCTAGATCATTCCATGGTCCCACCCACTCAGTGCCATCAAGCGCGCCGGACTGCAATGCCGGAAAGATTTCTCCTCCGGCCAGGGCGACTGCGGCGGCACCCATTTGGCGCAATACCTCTCCTCCGATACCCGGCATGCGAAACCTGAGCCCCCTGAAATCGGCCGGACCATTGATTTCACGGGTGTACCATCCACCCATCTGCATGCCGGTGTTGCCCGCCAGCAGAGGCTTGATATTGAATTCGGCGCTCAACTCGTCCCACAGGGATTGACCCCCGTTGAAATAAATCCATGCATCCATTTCTGTGGCGGTAATCCCAAAGGGGATTGCGGCAAAGAAATTGAAGGCCTTCGATTTGCTCTGCCAGTAGTACTCAAAGGCATGGTAGATATCGACTTCGCCAGACGAAACGGCGTTGAATGCTTCGAAAGGCGGAACCAGTTCTCCGGCGGCAAAAATATTCACACGGATCTTGCCGCCGCTTGCTTGCGAAATTCTCTTCGCCAGCCGGTCTGCCGAAGTTCCCAACCCGGGATACATTTTGGGCCAGGTGGTCACCATCCTAAGTTCCTTGAGCCCTTTAGAAATCGCGGGACTTGGGAGAGACGTAGCGGCGACCGCGGTGGACGTTGCGGCTGCTCCCTTCAGCAAATCGCGGCGTTTCATTTTCAAGAACGCTCCGGCAAGAGAATCACGGATCAGAATTAAGACGTGTCGGCCTCGGTAGATGCGGGCCAACCGCTACGAAATCGTAGTATGGCAATCACCAGAAGGACCAAACAACCGCCGACATACCATGGGGGTCCGTGAGAACAGAACTCACTGAGCGAGCAACACCCAACCTTCCGGCTTAAGCGCCTCTATCGGCGTGAAACGTGTCTTGTAGGCCATTTTTTCGCTCTCCGCGATCCAGTAGCCCAGATAGACGTAGTCCAGATGCAATTCAGTGGCTCGTTGGATGTGCCAAAGTATTATGGCCGAGCCGAGGCTAAGGTTCTGCAGATCAGGCCGAAAGAAGCTATACACCATTGACAGGCCGTCCGTGAGCACATCGGTCAGGCACGCGCCGCAAAGCCGACCGTCGGGTTCCCGAAACTCGATCAGAGACGTAACGACCGGTGTGTCCTCCACCATCGCGCGATATTCATCGAAATCCATATCCATCATGCCGCCGCCAGCATGGCGCCATGACAAGTACTGGCGGAACAACTGGAATTGCTCTGCCGTCGCGGTTGGAGACTGTTCACTGACCTCCAAATAAGCTGCCTTCGAGGAGATGCGACGCATCCACTTTTTGGGTTGAAAACCCTCGGTGCGCACACGGACTGGAACACACGCCGTGCATCCGTCGCAAAGGGGTCGATAAACTATTCCCTGACTCCGACGGAATCCGGCGACAGCCAGCGCATCATGAAGCTGTTCGGCATCTTCGCCCCACAATTCTGTGAACACCTTTCGTTCGAGTTTCCCAGGCAAATAGGGGCAAGGCATCCGTGGCGTTGCGAAGAATTTCTTCTCGTTGGGGTCGGCTATCAGATTCATCGTTGAGAACGCTGCTTCATCCTGTCAGACCAAACGCCTTCTGTGCATCTGCTAGGCCATTACAATTGTGCCCCAGCAGTCCTGGACTAGCTACCCCTCTATGGGCGGCTCGCCGCAGCAGGATCATCATGGGAACTCACGTTGATGACTATCGTCCCACACAAGAAATCGTGCAAAGTGCGATGTTTGCTGTTGAACAGCGCGACCAAAAGAATCAGCCAACTTGTCAAGCTGACGGTGACGTAGAACAACATCGTTTGAATCAACGCAAGTCCGTAGCCGGGTTTGTCACCATTCAGTCTTCGAACCTCAATTCCCAGCAATCTCATCCCCAGCGTTGCCGGGCGTTCTCCGCCAATTAGCAGGGTGTGATACAAAACTGGTACCAGCGCGATCACACCAACCACGAACGGTTTCAACAGGCCCAGTGACAGCACAACTGGCACGAATGTGATTACGGCGATTGACGCGGCAAGAACCGCAATCGCGATGACATCCACGAGGTATGCAATGACCCTCTTGAAGGGAATTCCAACCAAAAATCGCGGGTCGCTGTATGCCTGCGACACGCCATTTTCCTGACTCGCGCGAGGGGTCGAGCTAGAGGTTGGTAACTGCGCTGAACTCACGCCGAAACTCCGTTAATTCGTGGATGCAGCCGCCCCATATTGTCAAATGCGGCCTCGAGACAGAGAAAATAATCCGGAAAGGATCTTATCTGTCCTTTCTGAGCTCCGGCGGCAGCACAGGAACCTCACGCTTGAGCGCAATGCTGATGCGTCTGTTCTGTGGCTGATACGGATCTTCATGCGTCAGCGGATCGGTATCGGCCTTGCCAACGACCTGAACGAATTTGTCAGGGTCGATTCCTGCGTCGGACAGGGTGCGACGACTTGCGTTCGCCCGATCCGTAGAAAGCTCCCAGTTCGTCTTGCCGGATGCACTCCGGAATGGACTGGAGTCCGTATGGCCTGATAGAGCGATGGTATTGGGCAAGGGGCCGATGATTGAGGCGATCTCCGAAATCAGCTTTTGCATGCGTTGTTGCATATTGGCGCTTCCACTGCTGAACATGGAACTGCCTTCCTGATCCACAATCAGGCCAATAATAAAAAACATGGAATCTCAACTACCTACTTTGGGCACAGAAATTGAACTCTGTGGAGTCTCGCTCCGTTCACTCCTAACTGGCCCAGATATTATCCAATATTGAAGCCAGTATTCATGAGAAATCGGTCAAATTATGGCCGCGTCAAGAGAGCACTCCACATACCAGGGACATTTCGCACGGAACAGGTGTTCAATGGAATTGGATTTTGAAATGCCTGTTCCAAGTTCCAATGTGGCGGGAGGTGATGAAGAAGCGCAGTTCTGCGCGACATCAGTGCCGACTTATCATAGTCGAATAAGGCTCTTGCAAATCTTAACCGCCTTCTTTGATGATGCTGTTTCCCTGGATGTTCACCTTCGCGCCTACTTTTCGGCTCTGAGGGAAACTGGCAAAGGGCTCTCTCTTCAGCATTTCAATCTTCGCAACACAGTTTTGGCAGCGAGCGTGAAATGCAGTCCCTGGCCGGCCAAACCCTTCGGATATCGCCCTGCATTCGTTGCATGTCAGACAAGGAATGTTTCTCGGTCTGGGCGAGTAGAGTCTCTATGCGTCGAATCCGATATGGCGATGCCCAATCCCTGGCAATGAAATGGGGATAGGAGTCGTCAATAGTTCTTTGATTGGCTGTGGCGAGAGTTCCATCATTTGGATTGAACGCATGAGGCAACTCTTCAAAAGGGATATATCCACTCCAATCGTAATTCCCCTCCCAGCCAGGCACGGGCATGGTTCCCCGGACCGTGTTCGTCGGGCCGCGGACGGGAATGCGTCCGACAGCGTGATACCCGATATTGCCGTCTACATCTGCATAGACGACGTTTTGTTGGGGCTCCTTAAACCATCGCAAAGCTTCGACAAATTCGTCCCAATTCCTTGCTCGGTTCATGTGCAGAATTGGGCGTGCCGTGGTGTCGTGCTTGCGAAGAGCCGTCCAGGTCAACGAGACCACATGGTTCTCATTCACGGCGGCCGCAGTTCGCGATGATGCGTCGGAGATCACCGGGCCATGGATGGTCTCTCGCACCTCGAACTCAATAATGTTGGATTCGCGCACGTGAATTATCTCGTTGCGAACCATGAACGGTTGAGGCCCCTGGGGTGTTACGTATGAGTTGGGATCGCCCGACACGAGTTTCTCGACCAAGAGGTCCTGAACGTCCGCGTTCATGTTCGTAAAGCCCCAGGCAATACGGTCGTTTCGGCCCAGGATGATGCCGGGAATGCCTGGCAGCGTTGCACCAATGACTCGAAGGTCTGGGCTTTCGAGGTGGGCGAGGTACCACACCGAGGCCGAGATGGGGATCGTTTGCGGGCAGTGGCTTTCCGGTTGTCGACCGGTTCCCCGAGAGCACCCAATTGTTGGAACCGTTTGAATTTTCCCTTCCGGGAGTAGGCGGTGCACCGGCGAGTTCAATCGGAGCGTTCGACCAGACGCCACTGATATCCGGCAGCGCGATCGGAGCATCTCCGGGGTAGGGCGGAAAAAGCTCAAGCACCTGTGCGGATGTGAGCCCCGTTTGCTTTGTCAACCTAAGACGAAGCAATTCCGTATGCCAATTCGTGGCCAGATCCTAGGCCATCATCTTTGCCCAAACCAATGTGTCTTGCGGCGCCCAGGGCTCAGGTTCGTGTCGAAGGAGCAGAAACTCCGGCGGCAGTGGTCCTGCGCGGGAACTGAGAAATGCGTTCACGCCTGCTGCATACGAATCAATTACTTCGTGGGTCTCCTTATCGAGCTCATTGTAAGATCGTTCGGCGGCCTGTTGGATCCCAAGTGTCCGAAGAAAGCGGTCCGTTGCAACCGTCGCAATTCCCATAACCTCAGATAAACGTCCCGAACCGATGCGACGGTTGACTTCCAATTGCCAAAGCCTGTCCTGCGCGTGGACAAATCCCAGGCCAAACATCACGTCGACGACACTGTCTGCATAAATGTGCGGCACAGCATGGCGGTCACGCGTGATGCGAACCGGTGCGGAAATTCCGGCGAGTTCAATGCTGCCGTCGACCACGGGTAGCGATCCCCGAGCCCAGAAATACGCTCCACCTGCCATCAGGCATAACAGCGCAGCGGATACCAGCAGTGTCTGCACGATACGCTTCACGAATTCAGTTTGCCCTTTTCGCTGTATTGGGCAATGGAGCAAATGGCTTCGGGGTTCCGGCGCAGCGTGCGAATGTGTAGAACTCGACTGCTCGAACAACAAAAAACCGCGTCGAAACAGAACACGCTTGGACGGGAGGTCCTTATGGGAAAGAAGCTGGCGTTCATCGGGCTAGGGGTCATGGGGTATCCCATGGCAGGTCATCTGGCAGCAGCGGGGCACGATGTGACCGTCTATAACAGGACGACCGCCAAAGCACGAAGTTGGGTGAAGACGTACGGCGGCAAAATGGCGAAAACGCCAGCTCAAGCGGCGAGAGGCGCCGAATTCGTCTTCGCATGCGTCGGCAATGACGATGATGTCCGCAGTGTGACGACCGCCAAAGATGGCATCTTTCAAGGGATCAAGAAGGGCGCCGTCTTCGTCGACCACACGACGGCTTCGGCCACACTGGCGAGAGAATTGGATGCAGCCGCCAGAAAGAAGGGATGCCAGTTCCTTGATGCGCCGGTTTCCGGCGGGCAGGCGGGAGCGGAAAACGGCGTTCTAACAGTCATGATCGGCGGACAGAAGAGCGCATTTCGTAAAGCGGAGTCGGTCATTCGGATTTATGCACGGGAGGCGCAGTTGCTTGGGCCCGCGGGTGCAGGACAGCTGACCAAGATGGTCAATCAGATTTGCATCGCCGGCCTCGTGCAGGGCCTGGCAGAGGGGATGAATTTCGCTCAGCGTGCGGGGCTCGATGGCGATCAGGTCCTTGACGTTATCTCAAAGGGAGCGGCCCAGTCCTGGCAGATGGAGAACCGCGGGCGCACGATGTTGCGCAACAAATTCAATTTCGGATTCGCAGTCGAGTGGATGCGAAAGGATCTGTCGATCTGCCTTGAAGAGTCACGCACCAACGGTGCGCGCTTGCCCGTCGCCGCTCTCGTCGATCAGTTTTACGCGGAGGTGGAAGCGCAAGGTGGAGCGCGCTGGGATACATCCAGCCTGATGAAGCTGCTGACCCGTCCGTAGCTCGATGAGCGAAGAAGTCGCCTTTCTGGGCGTCGGAGCCATGGGTGGCCCCATGGCGGGGCACCTGGCGGCGGCTGGACACAAGGTCACCGTCTACAATCGGACTTCCACCAAAGCGGAGGCATGGATTGACAAACATGGAGGTGTGTGGGCCGCGACGGTCGACAAAGCAGTCGGCGCCGCGAGCTTCGTGTTCGCATGCGTCGGTGGCGACGATGATCTCCGAGACGTGACTAAGGGCGAAGGCGGCGCCTTCGCCAACATGCAGCCGGGTGCGGTTTTCATTGATCATACAACGACCTCAGCGGCAGTTGCCCGGGAAGTCGCTGATAAAGCGCGATCCCACCGGCTCAATTTCCTGGATGCGCCAATCGCCGGGGGCGAATCCGGTGCGCAACAAGGCGCTCTTTCCATCATGGTTGGTGGGGATCCAGACACCTTCGAACGGGCCGCACCTCTCCTCTCAGTGTATGGGCGAAGCATTCAGCACATGGGTCCGGTCGGGGCCGGCCAGCTGACGAAAATGGTCAACCAGATTTGCGCCACCGGTATCATTCAGTCACTGGCTGAAGGGCTGTCATTTGCCGAAAAAGCCGGCCTGGACGGAGATAGGGTGATTGAGGTGATCTCGAACGGTTCTGCCGCCTCGTGGCAAATCGGTAATCGAGCCAAGCCTATGTTGGAACGCGATTTCAGCGCGGGTGGTACCGTCGGCCTCCTGCATAAGGACTTGGGGATCGTTTTGGATGAAGCTGAGCGAACGGGAGCGAGTATTCCCGTGGTGGAGCTGGTGCGATCCTTTTATGAGAAGTTCGTCGATCAGGGTGATGGGAATTTTGATGCCGCATGCCTGATCGATCTCCTGGACGGGAGGAGTGGCGATGCCTAGTCGAGGCGGAAGGTGATTGGAACGTCGACGGCGCCAGAGACCGAAATGCCGTTCACCATTGCGGGCAGGAACTGCCAAGTGCTGACGGTCCGACGGGCAGACTCATCCAGGATTTTTTGTCCGCTGCTTTCCGTGACCGTCACCCGATTTGCCAATCCCGAGCTGTCCACTTCGACTCGCAGCAGGACACGTCCCTCCATACCCAACCGCCGCGCCGCCAAGGGATATCTGGGCGGCCGATTTCCTGAGACGACCTGAACGCCACGCGTGATGCTAGCGGGTTTGGGTAAAGGCTGTGTCGCAACGGCGACCTGGACAGAGTCATTGGAGGCCATATCGATGCGGCCCGTTTCATCGTCGGGTCGTGGTGTCGCTGACGCGTTAGACGGCGTGTGAGTATCCAGCACCTGTTCCAACGCCTGGCTGTCTTCTTCCGGTGCCCCGTCGTTCGCGGGGTTTCGTGCGACGGGCAGGGCTAGTTCTTCAGTTGGGGCAATCGACACCGTGCTGGGCAGAGCAACCTCAGGTGCGGCAGGTGTGTTGGTTTTTGGGGGCGACGGCTTGGGTTGAGGCAAGTGAAGAGCGGATGCTGGTTCGGCGGGCTGAATATGTTGTGCCGCGTCGGGCGCAATGATGGCCATCTCTCGGGGTGCATCCGCGCCTGCGCGCTCGGATAGCGATGCGGAGGGAGTCAATGATGTCTCCTCGGCGTCAGTGCCGGTGATCTCACGAAGCATCGCGTCGTCAATCGGAGCCCAGTGTTTGAGTTCTTGCGCACGGTTCTCGGAGATTCCTGGTTCCGAGAGCTCACGCGATGGCGTTTTGATGACCGTGGATAGCAGCAGGTCATCGATTCCGACCGAAGTGTCACGTGTCAGTGGCTCGCTGTCTGGTCTCGGCGGAGGCAGTAGCGGAGTGGATAGCCTCGCCATCGTCATGACGGCGCTATGAATCTGAAAATTGTCTGCTGGCGAGTCGCCGGTTGGTGCCTCCCGCTGCGGTTTCGCGTTCTTGAGAACAACCAGCTCGACGGTGATCGGCGGAGAATCCTGATGATATGGATCACCTGAGAGTCTCACGATGGCAGTTGCAATCGCCGCATGCCCTGCCAAGGAAATTGCCGCTGCGACCAGCCAGCTTCCCGAATCGCCAATGGGGGGAAGTCTCATGTCGACCGGCTCCCAGAGTCCATTCGGCGCCACGGCACGACAAACTCCCCGGCGCTCGTGGAGGCAGTGACCGTTTCGACCCCATAGGCGTCCTGAACGACATCTGATGTCAGGACAACATCCGGTTGCCCATCGTGAGCGATACGCCCATCAGCAATGAGCGCGATCCTGTCGCAGAACCGGGCAGCCAGAGTCAGGTCGTGCAGCACCGCGACGACGATGCGGTCGTCGTCCGCAACGTCCTGCAGCATCTCCATGACCTGGAGCTGGTGATAGGGGTCCAGCGAGGAGACCGGCTCGTCAGCGAGCAGGACATCCGGTTCCACTGCAAGTGCCCGGGCGATGAGAACGCGGGCCCGCTCCCCGCTGGAGAGCGTGGAGATCACACGATGCGCCAAGTGGGCTACGTCGGTCCGCTTCATCGCGCTGTCGATGGTCGGAGTGTTCGTGTGGTCAATGGGCTGCCAGAGACCCGCATGCGGAATGCGGCCAAGGGCGACAAGTCGGTCGACACGTAACGGCCAATGCACGGGTGCGTCAGCTGGGAGATAGGCAATCCGCTTGGCACGCTGGGCGCGGGGTATGGTGGCTAACGGGATATCGTCCAACGTAACCGTACCGCGCTCCGGAATCAGCAGTCCGCTAAGGATTCTCAAAAGCGTTGTTTTCCCAACGCCGTTGGGTCCGATCAAACCGACTACCTCGCCGGGCTTCGCGCTGAAATTCACGCTGCTCAGCACTTCCCGATCCCCGAGGCTGGCTGCGACGTCTGTTGTCGCGAGACCGCTCATACCAGCGTCCTCCGCGTGCGGACTATCAGGTGGAGGAAGAAGGGCGCTCCGATCAGGGCGGTGACCACACCTAAACGCAGTTCATGCGTAACAGGGAGCAAACGCGCAGCCATGTCCGCAGCGAGGAGAAGTGCCGCGCCTCCGAGTCCGCTGGCGATCAAAAGCCTTCCAGGTTCGTGCCCGACCAAAGGCCGAAGAAGATGCGGGACAACAAGGCCCACGAACCCGATAGCGCCGCTGACTGCGACACCAGCACCGACGCAACAGGCCGCGCCGAGGACGATCTGGCCTCGAACACGGGTCAGGTTGAACCCAAGCGATCGAGCGACGTCCTCGCCAAGACTGAGTGCGTCGAGCGGACGTGCTGCCGTCGCCAGCAGGAGCCACCCCAGCACCGTCAGGGGGAGTGCGATCCAGACATGCGTGAAGCTACGGTCGGCGAGGGACCCGAGAAGCCAGAACACCGCCTCGATCACCGCGTACGGACTGGGTGCCAGGTTGAGCGCCAGAGAGATAAGCGCGCCCGCGAATGCGTTCACTGCCACGCCCGCAAGGATGAGTGTCAAGGGTCCGGCATCGCGTCCGGCAAGACCGAGTAGTAAAGACACTGCTGCCGCAGCACCTGCCATGGCGGCGATCGGCACGGCAAGATCTGAGCCCGCAGCAAGCCCGAAATATATTACCAAGACGGCACCTAGGCCTGCGCTGCTGGACACACCGATGACACCAGGGTCCGCTAGTGGGTTGCGCAGTAATCCCTGAAGGGCGGCGCCTGCAAATCCAAGGCTTCCACCGACGATTACCGCGAGCAGAGCGCGGGGCAGCCGGATTTCGAGAAGAATTAGTCCCAGCATTCCCGGGTCGTCATCGAAGGTCGCGATCAACGTCTTGATCAGCGGCAGGGACACGTGGCCCGTCATCAGTGACGCGACGAATAAGGCAAGGACAACGGCAGACAATCCCGTCAAAAGGGTGGCGGTGCTCATGCCGGTGTGCGGAATATGCTCACCGCGCTTGGGTGTCACACTCTGGGGGGTCACGGCCGGGACTCCATCAGCAGCTCAACCGCGTCTGCGAGCATGGGTCCCGGACAAACCCAGAGGCGTGTCGGCACACGAACGAGTGTTTTGCCGTTCATAGATCTGGCGAATACCGGGTGACTTAGCATTTCTTCAGCAATCGAGGCGCCGCCGTCGCCGAAAGAGCTCAATATGAGGACGTCGGGGCTGGAGGCGATCAAACGTTCCATGGACAGGACGACTGTGCCCTTAACGCCGAGCTCCGCGACCTTGTTCCTGAAGCCGGCAATTTTGAGAACGGCATCGACCGGCGTATTCCTCCCGGCCGTATATCCATTGGGGAGATAGAACGCTGCCGTGAGCCGGTCGTCAGGCGCGGTTTGCCTCGCCCGTTCGAGCCGACGGTCCATTTCCGAGAGAAGAACTTCTCCTCGTGCCTCTTCTTCGAGCAGTGCCGCGACCTGTCGGACCTGGGCTCGGATTCCCTGGAAATTTTCCGGTGAGTCCAAGGTGACAATTCGGAATCCCATCTTTCCTAGAAACGCGACGGATCCCTGTGACGTGAAGCGTCCCGCAAATATGAGATCGGGTTGGAGGGGCAGGATCTCCTCCACCCGTCCATGGGTTGTGGCAAACGCCCGCGCAGCCTCAGCCATGTAGGAATTCGCCGAATCGTGTGACAGGTAACTCACGGCGGCAATGTTTTTCGGATCGGCGAGCAGCAGCACCAACTGATCAGTGCAAAGGTTGAGGGAGACAACGCGCTGCGGCTTCGCGAGCACTACCTGCGTGACCAGCAGAACGAAAGGAAGGGTGGCGAGAAGACGCATCACGACACGCCTGACGGTTCCCGCCACCATCGCTACCTCTAAAAAGTCGCCCGCACGCCGATATAGGCGGCGCGTCCGGGAGAGCCAAACGTCAGCGCCTCCTCGTAGTCGCGATCGAGTATGTTTTCGCCTCTGAGGAAGACGTCAACACCCGGTTGAATCTCGTAGCTGGCGACAATTTTGACCAATGTGAAACTTTCCAACCGGACTGCCGCCGAATTGAAAGCAGGATCAAATTCCGAGTCAGTACGTTCACCATTAAAGTCAACACCCAGGTTCAAAGAGCCAGGTCGATCGTTCCAACTGAAAGCATAGTCGGCATTGAAACTGGCAATGTGTTTGGGACGCCGGACGAGTTCGGAGTCATTTGCATCCTGGCCAACCGACCAGGTGTAGGTTCCTGTCACCGTCAGGTCCGCACTCACCTGAAACGTGCCGGCAATCTCTACTCCATAGGTCTCACTGGTGCCGGCCAGATTTCTGGCCGTATTGCCAGAACCTTGGATGAGATCGGTAATGTCATTCTCGAAATAGGTGACATCGAGAATGGCATTGCCGTTTAACAGCGGTTGCTCGATGCCGAAATCCCAGCCTTCGGCACTTTCAGGCGTCAGGTTGGGATTTCCCGTGAAATTGGCAGCGAAGCCGAACAACTCAAAAACTGTCGGGTTTTTCACGCCTTCGCCGTAGCTGGCATGGAATCGAGCACCCCAAGGGTCGTAGCGATATGCGGCAGTTGCCCGGAAGGTATTGGTATCATCGAAGAAATTTGCGTCGTCGTGACGTCCAGCGAGTGAAAAGTGAATGGAGTCCAACAAATTGAGGCGGTACTCCGCGACGTAGCCCGTGTTCTTGATATTGCGGTCTACGTCCACGAACGCACTGGCGGAAATCACTTTCTCCTCCTCTCTTTCTGCCGCAAGAGTCAGGGAGTGGGCAGCGTTTGCCGCCGAGGGAATGCTGAACAACACCGTCGATTGATAGTCGAATTTATTCTTTTGGCCCTCGAAGGCACTGTTGATGGTGGCGTTTTGGTAGTTGGTGCGATGGCTGTTTGTGAAACCGAAACTTGCCGAGTGCGTCCAAACGCCCTCGAACGTGGACAGGTTTGCCGATCCTCTGTAGTAGCGCTTGATAGAACTTGTCCGGAAATCGGCGTCGACGAGGCCCGTTCCGCCGACGAAATTGTCCGTTTGCAATTCTGCGTCCGTCAATCGTCCCACGAAGTTGAGGTCGAGATCGAGAGACGAGAATCTGGAGATGCCAGCCTTAAGATGCGCGGTGCGGTTTCGATAGCCGTCTTGCTCGCCGTTTCCTAGATCTTCGCTCGCAGCCGAAATGCCGTCCGTGTGATACCCCACGGCATGTATGGCTAAGTGGTGGTTGTCTCCGCCGGTTCGGTAACTTGCTGTGCCTTGGGCAGTGCGAAACGAGCCGGTTTCCGCTGCTACGGAGATCTCCGGGGCGCCCCGTCCTTGGCGTGTCACGACGTTGACGACGCCGCCGATGGCATCGCTGCCCCAGAGTGCGCTTTGAGGTCCTCTGAGGACTTCGATCCGGTCTATTTCGTGTGCGAGCAGGTTGCCGAAATCGAATTCGGAACTGTTGGCCGGATCACCAACCTCGATACCGTCGATGATGACCAAAGTCTGGTTGGCCTCGGCCCCGCGAATACGGACCTGCGTATTCGCACCGAACCCGCCGGTCCGATTGACGGCAACACCCGGCACTTCGCGAAGCACTTCGCCGACGGAACGTTCCTGCTTGGCTTCGATGTCGTCGCCCGTCACCACCGTGAGGGCGCTGCCGACAGCAGCGGAGGGAACAGGCACCCGGCTTGCCGTTACGACGACCTCCGGTAACATTTGGACTTGTGCCACAGTCGTTGTGGAAGGCGTCTCGAGGATGATGGCCGCGCCGACTAACACATAGAGTGAACGCGCGAATTGCGCTTTGGATTGCATAGATGGCTCCCGATACGGTTTGTGTTCAACACGTTGAAACACGCGTCGTCACCGAAAGCCGATCGGCAATGTCCTGAATGGAAAGTTGCAATCATTGAAAGGTCCGTCCGCGGCGACACGTTTTCATTCCGGTCGTCGCCACCAACGGCAGTCCGTCCCGACGAAAATTCCCCGTTCACCGGTTGGGCGACATGTGGCGGTAGGTCTCCTGGCTCGCGGGTCGCTGCGGGCGCTCGCCTTCCCGGTTTCCCAGTGGCAATCTTGAACGCCAGCTATCCGCCTACAGTTGCGGGGGCAGCCGCGGTATTGACCATACGATCTGATCTCACCGCGTTCCCTTTTTTCCCTCTAAGAGGGAACCACCACGCGACTAACCCTATATGCCGCCAATGGACGCAGCAAGTTTCTTGCTCAATTGAAAATGCCTGTTCAAATAGTGGCGATCCCTAATGAGTTGTGTCGAATAAGGTGTTGCAATGCCGACTCCGATGCTGGATCGGGTTGATGAGTGTTTGATAAGCCAGAGATCTCGCAACTCAAAAGCGTGCTCTGTTCCGCGGGACGTTACCGGTCGAGACAGCGATCACAAGAGGGTAAGAGCTACCCCCGCATTGTCTGAAATTTGAGGGTAAAGAATTCGGTTGCATCCCCTTACATTTGCCCATATTGAATATTGAAGAATGCGGCCAAGTTTTGAAATCGAATGGATCGGAGGCGAGTGTGTTTAGATTGATCTTCTGGACGGGGAAAAACTGGCTTCTAACTCAAGCTTTAGCGGTCGTGGTCGGCGCGACCATCATAACTTCACCGTCTTTTGCAGCAAAGGATGAGGATTCTGCGACGGAAAGTGCGGCGGCTGCGCATCAGGAATTGTTTGCTGAAGCTCAATACCCCTCAGCTTCAACTTGTGGCACGTGCCATCCTAAACACTTCCGGGAATGGTCGGTTTCTCAGCACGCTTATTCGCAGCTCAGTCCCGTTTATCTGTCGCTCAGCAACAAAATTAATGTGTTGTCAAACGGATCGAACGGGGATTTCTGCATGCGTTGTCATAACCAGGTCGGCGCTAATCTCGGAGAGAACCCATTCGATTCAAACCTGACGCGTCATCCTACTTCTCGCGAAGGTATTACCTGTGTTGTGTGCCACCGACTGAACAAAAGCTACAACAAAGCGAGCGGTCGACTCTCTCTTGTTGAAGGTGACTTGACAGCGCCGGTATTCGGTCCCGCTGGAAATGCGGAGATGCAGCGAATTTTATCTCTGCCAGGCGAGTACAAGGTTGTTACTGATGCAGAGGCCTCCGGTCGAAAAATTCATAAAGAGGCCCGGCAATTCGCTCCTATTTCGGATCCGTTGTTTTGCGGGACTTGTCACGACGTGACGTTGTTCAATGGCTTCCGGTTAGAAGAGGCTTTCAGTGAGTACAGGACGTCACCAGCTGCGGCTCGGGGTACGACCTGCCAGGATTGCCATATGGGCAAGGAGCAGGGTGTGGCATCGGGATTTGAACATGGTCCGGCTGCAGTGGTGGGTGGGATCGAGACTGAATCGCGACGGCTCACGAGCCATACATTTGCCGGACCCGATTATTCAGTCATTCACCCTGGAATTTTTCCGCACAACATCGAGGCACAAGAGATTGCGACGCTGGAACAGTGGCTGCAGTTCAACCACGAGGCGGGCTGGGGCACGGATGAGTTTGAGGATGAAGTCTCGGACGACTATCAGTTCCCGGAGCGCTGGGCCTTCGCGGACGATCGTTACGAGGCGCGGGACATTCTCGAAGTGCAGTTTGAAAAGCTGGAATTTGCGCGTCTGAAGCGCCTTGAGGTTCTGCGTAACGGTTACATTCTGGGCGACATCGTGACCAACCGCGCGGATTCCGGCGGGATCTCGTTCAGCGTCCAGGTCAGGAACGGCACTGACGGCCATAACGTACCGACCGGCTTTACGGGTGAGCGTCTGGTTTGGCTCGAGGTCATAGTGCGGGACCGTGACGGCAAGGTGGTGTTTGTGTCTGGTGATCGCGATCCCAATGGCGATCTTCGGGATGGGCACTCCTCGTACGTCCATGCGGGCGAGGTGGAGCTTGATCAGCATCTGCTGAGTCTTCAGTCGTATTTCGTGACGCAGAACGGGCGGGGCGGTGAGATCGAGCATGTGATCCCGATCCCCTATCCGATCATCTCGCTGCCGCGGGTGCTGCCCTCACCGGTGTCATTGGTGTTCACGGGCGAGCCGGCGACGGAGCGCAATCACAAACGTGGTATCGAGCCGAACGGCGAGCGTTGGGGTCATTACGAGGTCGATCCCTCGGAAATGTCCGGACCGGGTCAATACACGGCGACGGTCAAGTTGATTCAGCAGCCGGCACCGGTCAACCTGCTAATTGCTATGCAAGATGTTGGCTTCGATTATGGGTTGACACCGGCACAAGCCCGCGATGCCTTGGTTGCTGGTGCGCAAGTGCTTTGGGAGCGTGAACTAAAGTTCGAGATTGAGTGAGGGTTTGGTCTAAATTTCTCCACCGTTCATAACAGATAGAGCCTGACCAAAACATCGGCTTACAATACAAACTTCCCCGGGCGATGAGCTCGGGGAAGTATTAATTCAAAAGAATAATAGTCGACGGGTGCTAATACTATGAATAACTCTACAGATGGCCAAAGCTATTTTTGGAATGTCTTTGGTTTCACTGCCGTTGTTTTGTTAGCTCTATTGACAGCTTCATCTGCATTGTCGGATGGATTCTGGCCATTAGGTGAAAAGGTACCCG
>CENY01017082.1_pt1 | contig 15738 bp, 16 predicted proteins | sample 356181 | NCBI WGS metagenome assembly CENY01 (sample SAMEA2619840, study PRJEB7988) | marine metagenome | isolation source: saline water (ENVO:00002010), including
CCCTGGCCATCCCGGGTGGCCCCGAGAACCCCAGCCGCAGTCTCCAAGCTTGCGGTCTCTGCTCCAAGCTCGTCCATCAGGCGATCGGCGACACAACGCGCCGCATTTCCGCAGGCCGCAACTTCGCCACCATCGGCGTTATGGACGCGCATGAATGCATTTGCGCTCTCCGATGGCTCGATTGTAATGAGTTGATCGCATCCCACGCCTCGCCGCCGGTCTGCGACGGCGCGCACCTCTTCCGGGGTCAGGACAACACGATCCTTGCGACCATCCAGCACGACGAAATCATTGCCGAGGCCGTGCATCTTTATGAACGGGATCTCTCTCATGGCCGCCATATATGGCCATGTTGCGCCCTAAGTCCACCGTCGGCGCGTTTTGGAGACACAGATCCCGGGCACGCACGTCTTGACGGAAATGGGCAGTCAGAGCTAACTTCCGCCCGCTCCAACATGTGTTGTGATTAGGAGCACCTACGGGTGTCCGCCAGTCCGCGAGGTTTCGCGCACTGGCGCGATCGGTGTTTGCTAAACGTACGGAACCATTTGAACCATGTTCGATAGTCTGAGCGAGCGGCTGGGTTCGGTCTTCGAAGGCCTTAAGCGACGTGGATCCCTCTCGGAGTCGGACGTCAACGGGGCTTTGCGGGAAGTACGCGTAGCTTTGCTCGAGGCCGACGTCGCTTTGCCCGTGGTGAAGGATTTTGTGGACGGCGTCCGAGAACGCGCCATCGGCACAGAGGTCCTGCGATCCGTCTCGCCCGCTCAGATGGTGATCAAGGTCGTTCATGATCACCTCATCGAGGTTCTCGGCCCCGAAACTGCAAATCTCGACTTTCACGCAGCGCCACCGGTCGCCGTACTCGTTGTCGGGCTGCAGGGCTCAGGCAAGACCACGACCACAGCCAAAATCGGAAGCTGGCTGACCGAGCGGGAGAAGAAGAAGGCCCTGATGGCCTCGCTCGATACGCAGCGGCCGGCCGCGCAGGAACAGCTCAAGGTTCTGGGTGAGCAGGCCAATGTGGCAACGCTGCCCATCGTGTCCGGACAAATGCCCGAAGACATCGCAGTGCGTGCCATGAATGCCGCGCGCCTCCAAGGGTGTGATGTGGTCCTTCTCGATACCGCCGGGCGTTTGCACGTGGACGAGGCACTGATGGCGGAGGTCGCCGGCATCCGGAACGTGACAGAACCGGCGGAAGTTCTGCTGGTCGCAGACTCCTTGACAGGCCAGGACGCGGTCAACGTCGCCCAGCAGTTCAAGGAACGTGTCGGCGTAACGGGCATCGTCCTCACCCGCGTGGACGGCGATGCCCGGGGCGGCGCGGCCCTGAGTATGCGCGCCGCCACGGGATGCCCCATCAAGCTGTTGGGGACAGGCGAGGCCATCGATGCCCTGGAGGTGTTCCACCCGGATCGGATTGCCTCCCGCATCCTGGGTATGGGAGACGTCGTTGGTCTGGTTGAGCGTGCGGCCGAAACAGTCGAGCAGGAAGATGCCGCAAAGCTCGAGGAGAAGATGCGCAAGGGCACCTTCGACCTCGATGATCTCGCCCAGCAACTCCGCCAGATCCGCCGAATGGGGGGGATGGATGGAATCATGGGCATGCTGCCCGGCGTCGGCAAAGTGAAAAAGCAGATGGCCGAGGCCCAGATGGACGAGAGCCCCTTGATCCGCCAGGAAGCCATTATTCAGTCGATGACACCGAAGGAGCGACGCAATGCGAAGCTCCTTAATGCTTCCCGCAAGCGGCGCATCGCACAAGGTTCAGGAACGACAGTCCAGGACGTCAATCGGCTGCTCAAGCAATTCAAGCAGATGTCATCGATGATGAAGAAGGTCAGCAAAATGGGTAAGCGCGGCCTGATGCGCCACGGACTGCCCGGTTTGCCGATGAGATGAGACTAGAAAGAACGAACCGAATTCGAATCGTAAGCCTCAGACAGGAGCCAACATAAGCTATGCCACTCAAAATCAGACTCGCCCGGGCGGGCGCCAAGAAGCGGCCCTTTTACCGAATTGTCGTTGCCGATTCCCGCAGTCCGCGGGATGGTCGTTTCATCGAGAAGCTGGGAACGTACAACCCCCTGTTGAAACGCGACGACCCCAACCGTGTGACGCTCAATGAAGAACGCATCCGGCACTGGCTGGGAAATGGGGCACGGCCAACCGATCGCGTGGCTCACTTCCTGGGTAGCGCCGAGATCATCCCAATGCGGGCCCAGAAAAACAATCCCATCAAGGGCCTTCCCGGCAAGAAAGCGCAGGAACGCTTGAAAGAGGCTGAGGAGGCCGCCGCGGCCGCAGCAGCTGCGCCCCCGGAAGATGCGGCCCCTGAAGAACCTGCGGAAGAGGCCGCCGCAGAAGAGTCGAGTGAAGACGCTGGCGCCGAGGCACCGGCGGAAGAAGCTGCGGAGGAAGAGACGGCTGAGGATGCCGCTGAAGAACCTGCTGCAGAAGAAGCATCCGCGGAAGCTGAGGAAGAAGAAGCATCTGAGGAAGCCACGGAAGAGCCGGCTGATGAGGAGACCAAGGAGAGTTAACCTTCGCGATGCATTGGGCGAACTGACGTGAACTCAACCCAACGAGTTTGTCTGGGCATCATTACCGGGGCCAGGGGCATTCGCGGAGAGGTTCGTATTCGGACGTTTACAGAGCGCCCGGAAGACATCAGCGAATATGGGCCGCTGACGGACGAGACGGGGGCACGGACGTTCAAACTGTCGGAGCCAAAACCCATCAAGGGTGGTGTCGCAGCACGAATTGAAGGAATCGCTGATCGATCCGGAGCCGAGGACCTCAAAGGGACACATCTGTACGTCGACCGGCGTTCATTACCAGAACTGGACTCGGAAGAGTTCTATCACGCGGACTTGGTCGGAATGCGGGTGACTTCGGAGGACGGGGAGAATATTGGAACGGTGGCAGCCGTGCACGATTTCGGCGCAGGAGACGTCCTGGAGATCGATCGAGGCCAGGAAGTCTCTTTATTTGCGCCGTTCACCCGCGACTCGATTCCGCTGGTTGACGTTGAAAAGCGAAACCTTGTTCTCATTGCGCCACCAGGCCTCATGGACGAGGACGTTGAGGATCCAGACTGAGCAATCTGATGCAGCAGACGAGCGACCATAGCCGAACGGTGCCTGATGTTGCGGAAAGTTCCGCACGGACATCGGACGCACCCTGGACGGCATGGGTCCTGACGTTGTTTCCGACCATGTTTCCAGGGCCCGTTGGCGAATCGCTGGCGGGAACAGCACTGGAAAACGGAATCTGGAATCTCGAAACAGTAGACATTCGAGGGTTTGCGAGCGATAAACACCGCTCGGTCGACGACACTCCGTTCGGTGGCGGCCCAGGAATGGTGCTGCGCGCCGACATACTTGCCAAATCGGTCGACGAAGCTGCCGCCGCAGCAGGACCTGAGGTGCCGATTATCTACCTCAGCCCGCGCGGTCGACCCTTCGATCAATCGATGGCAAGGACCTTGGCACAGGGCGCGGGTGTGGTCTTGATTTGCGGCAGGTTTGAGGGGATTGACGAGAGGCTCCTCGAGGCCCGGCCAATCGAGGAGGTTAGTCTCGGGGATTTTGTGCTATCGGGCGGCGAGCCGGCCGCAATTGCGGTTATCGACTCAGTGGTTCGCCTCTTGCCTGACGTGATCGGGGATCCGCAGTCGGCATGCGACGATAGCTTTGAGAGAGGATTGTTGGAGTACCCGCAGTATACGCGGCCGCAGGAGTGGGAAGGGCGCAGCGTGCCGGAAGTTTTGCTTTCGGGGCATCACGAGCGAATTTCCCAATGGCGTCGCGAGCAGGCCGAACGGACAACGAGAACGCGCCGGCCGGATCTGTGGAAGCGGTATATGCGGGCGCGGGACGAATTGAGGTGAGGACAATGGACATATTGCAGAAATTCGAGGAAACCCAGGCCGAGAATATTCAGGCCGAACGTCCCGTACCTGAGTTCGGGCCCGGTGATACGGTGCGTGTCATGGTCAAGGTCGTGGAAGGCACCCGTGAACGCTTGCAGGCATTTGAAGGTGTTTGCATCGGTCGGCGGAACCGGGGTCTCAACTCGGCATTCACGGTGCGGAAGATCTCGTACGGCGAAGGGGTCGAGCGAATCTTCCAGCTTTATTCGCCGCAGATCGCGGATATTCAGGTTGTGCGCCGCGGTGATGTACGACGGGCCAAGCTCTACTACCTGCGCGGACTGCGTGGAAAGAAAGCACGCATTGCGGAAAAGCGGGATGATCGGCGATCCGCTGAACCCGGCCCGGCGCAGGCAACAGCGGATTCGGCAGCGGAGAGCGACGCCGCCTCAGATCAGGAATAACACGGCCGGGCCCTGATGGGCCTTACCGCACGCTGGAGCGAATGATGGCGAGTCCTCGGACCCTCCTTGACAAAATCTGGGAAAGCCACGTCGTCAATGTCGACGAGGATGGCGCTTATCTACTGTACATCGACCGTCACCTCGTCCACGAGGTGACGAGTCCGCAAGCCTTCGCAGGTCTCCGCGTTGCGGGTCGGGCAGTGCGCCGACCGGATGCGACTCTGGCCGTGGCCGACCACAACGTCCCGACCACAGATCGTTCAGGCGGAATCGTCGAAGAAGACTCGCGGATTCAAGTAGAGACGCTCGAGGCGAATTGCAGCGAGTTCGGGATCGAATATTACGGCATGGGCGATATCCGGCAGGGCATTGTCCACATCATCGGCCCCGAGCAGGGCATGACCCAGCCGGGTATGACCATTGTCTGTGGCGACTCCCACACCGCGACGCACGGAGCATTTGGCGCTTTGGCCTTCGGCATCGGCACCTCCGAGGTCGAACACGTCCTAGCGACGCAAACCCTGATCCAGCAACGCCCCAAGAACATGCGGATCACGGTCAATGGCCAACCCGGCTTTGGCGTTGAGGCCAAGGACATCATCCTGGCCGTGATCGGCCAGTTGGGCATTGCGGGCGGGAATGGTCACATCATCGAATATGCGGGTGACACGATCAGAAATCTCTCGATGGAAGGGCGGATGACGGTCTGCAACATGTCCATCGAGGCGGGCGCGCGCGCTGGCCTGGTCGCGCCCGACGAAACGACATTCGAGTATCTCAAGGGCAAACCCATGGCGCCCAAGGGAGGTGCCTGGGAGCAGGCCGTCACCAATTGGAGCACGCTGCCTTCAGACGCAGGCGCTGAATACGACACCGAGGTCGCCATAGACGCGGCCGAGATTGCGCCGCAAGTCACCTGGGGAACCAACCCGGAAGAAGTGCTGCCTGTCACCAGTTCGGTCCCCAGCCCGTCCGAGGCAAGTGACGAGGACCGCCAGAAAAAGTGGGCTCGCTCGCTCGAGTACATGGATCTCAAACCCGGCACGCCATTGACAGACGTCAAGATTGATCGCGTTTTCATCGGCTCGTGCACGAACGGGCGAATCGAGGATTTGCGAGCTGCGGCGACGGTCGCCAAGGGTCGAAAAGTGGCCTCTCATGTTGGTGCCATGGTGGTTCCGGGTTCCGGGCTGGTCAAATACCAGGCTGAGGAGGAAGGCCTCGACAAGATTTTCGCTGAAGCCGGCTTCGAGTGGCGCGAACCGGGATGTTCCATGTGCCTCGCTATGAACGCGGACCGGCTCGACCCAGGCGAGCGTTGCGCCTCGACCTCGAATCGCAATTTCGAGGGGCGGCAAGGACGCGGCGGCCGGACGCATCTGATGAGTCCAGCCATGGCGGCAGCGGCGGCGGTCACCGGTCGCCTGGCTGACGTACGCGACCTGACCTAAGGGAGAGAGTGATGGAAGAATTCACGACTTTGACCGGTGTCGCGGCGCCGCTGCCGATGGTTAACATCGACACGGACGCCATCATTCCCAAACAGTTCCTCACGACCATCAAGCGTACCGGCCTGGGTGCCCATCTTTTCAATGACCTGCGCTTCGACGAGGAGGGCAACGAACGGCCTGACTTCGTTCTCAACAAGCCACCGTACCGCGAATCGAAAGTGCTGGTCGCTTTCGACAATTTCGGCTGCGGCTCAAGCCGCGAACACGCGCCATGGGCGCTCTCCGACTTCGGTATTCGTTGCATTATCGCGCCGAATTTCGCCGATATCTTCTACAACAACTGCTTCAAGAACGGGATTTTGCCGATCGCGCTTCCCAAGGAGACTGTCAGTCGCTTGATGGAGGTCGCGGAGAGAGGATCAAACGCGACGCTTTCCATCGACCTGGAAGCGCAGGAAATCTCCGATCCAGACGGTAATATTGTCTCGTTTGATATCGATCCGTTCCGGAAGTACTGCCTCTTGAACGGCCTTGACGATATTGGCCTGACCATGGAGAAGGCCAACTCCATCGACGAGTTTGAGGGTTCGCAACGGGCAAACCAGCCCTGGCTCTACGGCGCAGCGGGCTCCTAGAACAGACACAACCCGGCATTGATTGCCAGAAATGCGGAACCAGTATGGCGTCGAATAAGAACATCCTCTTTCTCCCGGGTGACGGAATCGGGCCGGAAGTCATGGCGGAGGTCCGGCGAATACTGGATTGGCTGGAATCGAAGCGGGCTGTCGGGTTCGATATCAATGAAGGACTCGTCGGGGGCGCCTCATATGACGCCCACGGTACGCCACTGACCGACGACACTCTAGATGCAGCAATGAACGCTGACGCGGTGATGTTCGGAGCCGTGGGCGGCCCCAAATGGGATGATCTCGATTTCTCGTTGAAGCCGGAACGGGGGCTGCTGAAGCTGCGCAAAGAGATGGATTTATTCGCCAACCTGCGGCCGGCGATCGTTTTCGAAGCCCTGGCGGAAGCGTCCACGTTGAAGAAGGAGATTGTCGCCGGACTCGACATCATGATCGTGCGCGAACTGACCGGCGGCATTTATTTCGGTGAACCGCGCGGCATTGAAAGGCTCGCGGACGGAACCCGGAGAGGCGTTAACACCCAGGTTTACACGACCCCCGAAATAGAGCGGGTGGCCCGTGTCGGCTTCGAACTGGCCGCCAAGCGCAACAAACGCGTTTGTTCGGCGGAAAAAGCCAACGTCATGGAGTCGGGCATCCTCTGGCGTGAAGACGTACAGCGTATTCATGACGAGGAGTATCCGGAGATCGAACTGACCCATATGTATGCCGACAATGCGGCGATGCAGCTAGTTCGCGATCCCAAACAGTTCGATGTCATCGTCACGGACAATCTGTTCGGCGACATCTTGTCGGATGAAGCGGCCATGCTGACTGGTTCGTTGGGCATGTTGCCGAGCGCTTCCCTGGGCGCCGCGGACGAAATGGGGCAACGGCGTGCCCTCTACGAGCCGGTCCACGGCAGCGCACCCGACATTACGGGCCAGGGTCTGGCCAATCCATTGGCCTGCGTCCTGAGCCTGGCAATGATGCTGCGGTACTCATTCGATCTGGCAGGCGAGGCCGACCTCATCGAATCCGCCGTGTCCAACGTCCTGTCGGGAGGCCTTCGGACCGCGGATATCATGCAGCCGGGCAAGGCCAAAGTTTCGACGAGCGTCATGGGCGATGCGCTGATCCGGGAGCTCGACAAAATCGGGGCCTAGCAATTCGGCTCGATCGTCACGATATATCGTGACCACTAAGGGAAATGAGTCATGGGTTACAAAGTCGCTGTCGTAGGCGCGACCGGAAACGTCGGTCGCGAAATGCTGCAAGTTCTCTCGGAACGCGGTTTCCCGATCGATGAGATCGCCGCGGTTGCCTCAGAGCGCTCGGCCGGCAGAGAGGTTTCGTTTGGTGATGACGAGGTGCTCAAGGTCCAGGACCTGGAGAACTTCGACTTTTCTGGGTTCGACATCGCGTTGTTTTCGCCCGGGGGTGAAGTCTCAGCGGTCCATGCACCACGTGCAGCGAAAGCGGGATGCGTTGTCATCGACAATACGTCCCATTTCCGCATGGACCCCGACGTCCCGCTGGTCGTCCCCGAGGTGAACGCCGACGCCGTCGCCGGATATACGAAACGCAATATCATCGCCAATCCGAACTGCAGCACGATCCAGATGGTCGTCGCCCTGAAGCCGTTACACGAAGAAGCAAAGATTAAGCGAGTCGTCGTGGCGACCTATCAATCGGTCTCGGGAGCAGGCAACGCGGCGATGGATGAGTTGTTCGAGCAGACCAAGGCGATTTACGTCAATGATCCGCTCGAGCCGAAGGAATTCACGAAGCAGATTGCCTTCAACGTTATTCCGCACATTCAGGACTTCATGGATGATGGTTCCACGAAGGAAGAATGGAAGATGGTCGCGGAAACCAAGAAAATCCTGGATCCCAAGATCATGATTACGGCCACGTGTGCTCGGGTCCCCGTGTTCGTCGGACATTCGGAGGCCGTGAACATCGAATTCGAGAATCCGATCACGGCACAGCGCGCTCGCGAGATCCTTCGTGAGTCGCCTGGCATCATGCTCGTCGACACGCGCGAAGACGGAGGATACATCACCCCGGTGGAAGCGACCGGCGAGTACGCCACCTATGTAAGCCGTGTCCGGGAAGATCCCACGGTGGAAAACGGTCTCAATATCTGGGTGGTTGCGGACAATTTACGGAAGGGTGCGGCGCTCAACTCGGTGCAGATCGCCGAAGTATTGGTCAACCGTCACCTTTCAAACGTGGTTCCTGAGGCGGCCAGTACGGCATAGCAACCTTCGGTGGGCGGGACGCGCTCAGGCGACCTGTACGACCTCGAAAATCTGTGACGGCGCAACGATCTCATTCTGCGCTGGGATGAGCTCCAGCACGTCGGACCTTGCTGCCACTGTTGCTGCCAGGATTCCGTATGTCGATGCGGTTGCAAGTCGCAGTGCAGCCGTGATGTCTCGATCGAGCATGAAATTGCCGAGGAGCAAGGCCGCAAACAGATCCCCCGCTCCAAACAAGCCGCCGGAAAGGCGCGGGGTCGTCACCAGCCAAGCGCCCGCCTCGCCGGCCGCCAGAGTGCCGATCCTGTCAACAGCCACTTCCGACACCGACAAGGATGTGACAACAACCTGCTTTGGGCCCCGGTCGCGAACCTGGTCGCAGGCAGCAAGGGCGTCTGACAACGAGCCGAGGGGGTGTCCCACCAAGTACTCGGTTTCAAACTGATTTGGCGTGATGATGTCGGCAGACGGTATCAGCTGATCGCGAATAAAATGCCGAAGATCCTCTGAAACGAAGAAGCCGTCCTGCTCGTGGCCCATGACCGGATCGCAGCACACGATGAGCCCGGGGTTACCCGTTCTCGCCATCCGAATGGCTTCCTGGACAGCCTGCCCCGATTCCATGTTCCCCAGATACCCTGAGAGCACGGCGTCGCAACGTCGCAGGTAGCCCTGCTCGTCAAGGCCCTGTGCCAGATCGCGAATTTGTGCAGGATCGACAACGCGCCCGCGAAAACCCCCATGCTTTGGATGATTTGAGAACAGAACCGTTGGAATCCCCCAGACTTCATGCCCGAGGCGTTGCAGCGGAAAGATCGCCGCGGAGTTGCCGACGTGCCCATAAACCACGTGGGATTGCAGGGAGAATATGTTCACTTGGAGAATTCCGTCATCGTACGTCGTTGTGGTGAGGAAAGCGTTCGGCAGGCAATGAGGATTCCTTCCTCGCGTTGACTTGGGCCGGACCAAGGTCTTAAATCGACGCATATTTTTGGCGACGGTATGTCGCCCAGCGTACGCGGAGGCACACAACTATGGCCCAGGTCGAAAGGCCACTTTCCCCGCACCTACAAGTCTACAAGCCGCAACTCACCTCTGTATTGTCCATCCTGCACCGCATCACCGGCGTGGGACTGGGAGTCGGAACGCTTTTGCTGGCCTGGTGGCTTGTCTCAGCCGCATACGGACCCGATCATTTTGAAGTCTCTCAGGCCTTTATCGCGTCGTGGTTCGGCCGCCTGCTGCTGTTTGGATTCACCTATTCTCTGTTCTACCACCTGTGCAACGGCATTCGGCATCTGTTCTGGGATGCCGGCTGGGGCTTCGAACTCAAAGCCGCCTATTCGTCAGGCTGGCTCGTCGTCATCGCCTCCATAGGACTCACCGTCGCCAGCTGGATCGCCGGTTATGCGAGTGGGGGTGCGCTATGAGCCACCGCACACCCGCTGGCCGGGTTCATGGCCTTGGCAGCGCTCAGCACGGCGTTGACCACTGGTGGGGGCAGCGCCTGACGGCACTGGCGCTCGTTCCGCTGGTCATTTGGTTTTGTATCTCCCTGGTCGGCCTGGTCGGCGCCGATCACGCCACATTCACAAAATGGCTTTCAACTCCGGGCCGGGCAGTGACCATGCTCCTGCTCATTCTGGCGACCTTCTACCATATGAAATTGGGATTGCAGGTGGTGATCGAGGACTACGTCCACTCCCGCGGATGGAATATCACGCTGCTCGTCTTGAACAGCTTTGCATGTGTGTTGCTCGGTACGGCGTCCGCCTTCGCCGTGATCAAAGTGGCGCTTGGAGGTTGATGGTATGACCGAGGCGTACGACGTCCAGGACCACTACTACGACGCAGTAATCGTCGGCGCCGGCGGTGCTGGCCTGCGCTCGACTTTGGGGATGGCTCATGCCGGCCTAAAAACTGCCTGTATCACCAAGGTTTTCCCAACCCGCAGCCACACCGTGGCGGCACAGGGCGGCATGTCGGCCGCGCTGGGGAACATGGGCGATGACGACTGGCGCTGGCACATGTTCGACACGGTCAAAGGTTCAGACTGGCTGGGCGACCAGGACGCGATCGAATACATGTGCCGCGAAGGACCCGCCGCAGTCATAGAACTAGAGCATTTCGGTGTGCCGTTTTCGCGTACGCCCGAAGGCAAGATTTATCAGCGGGCGTTCGGTGGCATGACGACCCAGTATGGCGAAGGAATCGCCCAGCGCACATGCGCTGCTGCGGATCGGACTGGCCACGCCATCCTCCACACCCTTTACCAGCAGTCCCTGAGACACAACGCCGAGTTCTTCGTCGAGTATTTCGTGATCGACCTGATCATGGATGACGAAGGCGTGTGTCGCGGTGTGGTCTGTTGGAACCTGGACGATGGAACGATTCACAGGTTCCGCGCACATGTCGTCGTGTTGGCGACTGGCGGTTACGGCCGGACCTACTTCTCCTGTACGTCAGCCCATACTTGCACCGGCGATGGTAATGCCATGGTTCTGCGGTCGGGCCTGCCGCTACAGGATATGGAATTCGTTCAGTTCCATCCGACGGGTATCTATGGGGCGGGCTGCCTGATCACAGAAGGTGCGCGTGGTGAGGGTGGCTATCTCGTGAATTCCGAGAACGAACGTTTCATGGAGCGCTACGCCCCGTCGGCCAAAGACCTGGCCTCCCGCGATGTCGTGAGCCGGGCCATGACGATCGAAATTCGAGAAGGCCGAGGCGTTGGCCCCGAGAGTGACCACATTTTCCTGCATCTCGACCACCTTGATCCCGACGTTCTGGAGGAGCGTCTGCCGGGCATCTCGGAGAGCGCACGAATTTTCTCTGGTGTTGATGTCACGAAGGAGCCGATACCGGTCTTACCGACCGTCCACTACAACATGGGCGGCATTCCCACCAATTATCACGGGGAAGTGGTCACCCTTAAGGATGGCGACCCCGACTCCATTGTCCCGGGTCTGATGGCTATCGGCGAGGCTGCGTGCGTGTCCGTGCACGGGGCCAATCGCCTGGGTTCGAATTCACTTCTCGACATCGTGGTATTCGGCCGCGCCGCGGCGCTTAAAGCCGCAGAAAATGTGCGGTCGGGCTCACCCCATAAAACCCTGACCAACGGCGCCGGCGAGCAAGCGCTCGAGCGGCTCGACAAGTACCGCCATGTCAGCGGCGGCACCCCGACCGCGCAAATCCGCCTCAACATGCAGCGCGTCATGCAGACCAACTGTGCCGTGTTCCGCACCGGCGAGATCCTCGACGAAGGCAAGAAGCTGATTGCGGACGTCGTCGCCTCCATGGACGACATCGGCGTTACCGATCGCTCCCTGGTCTGGAATTCAGACCTCGTCGAGACGCTGGAACTGGAGAATCTGCTGCAGCAGGCCGTGGTGACTTTGCATTCTGCCGTCAATCGACAGGAAAGCCGCGGCGCGCATGCTCGAGAAGACTATTCAGAGCGAGATGACGAAGAGTGGATGAAGCACACGCTCAGCTGGCTGGATGAAAAGTATGACGTCACGCTCGACTATCGCCCCGTGCACACCTACACGATGAGCGATGATGTCCAGCACTTCCCGCCGCAAGCACGGGTGTACTGAGTTGCGTGAGGGCATACGCTTGAGATGTGTAATGGCAATTAGAGGACGTCATGGTTGAGTTCAATCTGCCCGCCAATTCAAAGGTGGGCAAAGGCAAAACGGTCAACTCGGCTAACGGCGCTGCCCGGACCAAGACTTTCAAGGTCTATCGCTGGAATCCGGATGACGGCAACAATCCCGTCGTTGACACGTTCGTCATCGACCTCGATCGCTGCGGCCCGATGGTCCTCGACGCCATCATCATGATCAAGAATGAAATCGATCCGACGCTGACGTTCCGGCGTTCGTGCCGAGAAGGCGTTTGCGGCAGCTGTGCCATGAATATCGATGGTACTAACACCCTGGCATGCACCAAGGCAACGGAGGACGTGAGCGGGGATGTCAGTATTTATCCCCTCCCCCATCTTCCGGTGATCAAGGACCTGGTCGGCGACATGTCGATGTTCTACGCACAGTACGCTTCGGTTACTCCGTGGCTTCAGGCGGACAGTCCACCTCCCGAAGGGCAGGAACGCCTCCAATCCCGAGAGGATCGAGCCCAGATTGACGGTCTTTGGGAATGCATCCTGTGCGCATGCTGTTCTACGAGCTGTCCGAGCTACTGGTGGAATGGCGAGCGGTATCTCGGCCCGGCTGCCCTGCTGCAAGCTTATCGCTGGATTGCGGATTCACGCGACGAGGCAACGGGAGAACGGCTCGATGCTTTGGAAGACCCGTTCAGGCTTTACCGCTGTCACACGATCATGAACTGTACGAAAACCTGCCCCAAAAGCCTCAATCCGGCCAAGGCGATCGCCGAAATTAAGAAGAAAATGCTCGAAAGGCGTTAGCCTGGAAGCAGCGTCTCCATCCAGATGGCTTGTCATCGGATGCAATGGATTTGATGGGCGAGAGATATGCCTTTATTGGCTCGGGACGAGACTCCGTACTGCAGTCAGCCCTATTTCAGGTACTTCAGACACGCCATGACTGACGAAGCTCCCGTGGGCATGATGGCAGCCTACCGGTCCCTGGTGCGTGAGGGAACCTGGCAACGCGACCCGACCCAGGAACTGGCAGCCGAGATGTTGCAGATCCTCAACAACCGGCTGACCCACTACGCCCCGTCCAAGCGCAGGAGCTGGGCCGAACGTCTGGGCTTCAAGCAACAAGCTGACGTACGTCAGGGAATATACATCTACGGTGCGGTCGGTCGGGGCAAGTCGGCGCTTATGGACCTGTTCTACGACGGCGCTCCAATCGAAAAGAAACGTCGCGTTCATTTTCATGCATTCATGTTGGACGTGCACGCGCGAATTCACGCCCAACGCCAACGTATCAAGGAAGGTCAGGCCAGATCAGATCCTATCCCTCCCGTCGCAGCGGGAATCGCTGAGGAGGCGATTCTACTTTGCTTCGACGAATTCCAGGTCCACGATCCGGCCGATGCCATGATCCTAAGCCGGCTGTTCTCGGAAATGTTCGAAAATGGTGTGGTGGTCGTTGCGACCTCCAACCGAGCCCCTGATGATCTCTATAAGGGAGGTCTCAATCGGGAGCTGTTCCTGCCTTTCATCGAACTGCTCAAATCGCAAGTGGATGTCCTTGGATTGGAGAGTGCGAGGGACTACCGGCTGGCGCGGCTAAAGACCATGCCCGTGTACTTCACACCTCTTGAATCTTCGACGGAAACCAAGCTTGACGAAGCCTTCGCCAAGCTCACAGATGGAGCAATGCCCACTGCCCAGATACTTGAGGTTCAGGGTCGTTCCATCACCGTGCCCGTTTCCGCTGCAGGGATCGCACGCTTCACTTTTGATGACTTGTGCCGCCAGCCCCTGGGCGCGGCCGACTACATCGAAATCGCGCGACAATTTCACACGCTGTTTCTTTCGGATATTCCCGTCATGGAGGCGAAACACCGAAACGAGGCGAAACGCTTCGTCAATTTGATCGACGTGCTCTATGAGCACGGCGTGAACTTGATATGCAGCGCCGGGGGACCACCTGACCGTTTATACACAGAGGGCCAGGGCACGTTCGAATTCGCCCGTGCCGCATCACGCCTGATGGAGATGCAATCCGAAGAATATCTAGCCGCTGAACACCAGGCCTGACCGCCAGCGACATCCCGTCGGGGACATTCCACTGCTGCGCTACGCCCTGGACGTTCCCCGAACGGAAACGGGTTCTACCAGTTAAACCTGTGAATGGCCGCGACAGGTCGATGACCCGAGCTCATCACGAAGTCCTGAAGAGCGGGAGACGGATCGGATTGACCGTCGCCGATCAGTTCCTCGGCATGAAGGCCGCCCATGACGAAAACCCCGTCGATGCCGGCGGCATTGGCACCGGCGATATCAGTACGCAATGAATCACCGGCCGCGAGAATTCGTTCGCGGGGTACTCCGGCCAACGCCTCGAAACAGAACTCGTAGGGCCGGGCATGGGGCTTACCGTGATAACGTACGTCGCCTCCGAGGTCCTCGTATGCCTTGGCGAGTGATCCCGCGCACAGCACCAGCTTTTCACCCCGCATGACCGAGAGATCTGGGTTGGCGCAGACCATGGGTAGTTCAAGGTCCCGCGCGCGCGCCAACCGATCGGCGTAATCCGCCAGCCCCTCGCTCTCGTCGTCATAGAGTCCGGTGTTAAGCAAGAAATCTGCGGCTTCTACACTTTCGACCATTTCGAATTCCAGGCCGTCCACCAAACCCCAGTCACGCTGGGGACCTATCAACAGGCAGCGGGTTCCCAGCGCTGCATGCCAGTCATCGAATCGCCGGCTGAGTGCGTCACGCGTGACATCGCCGGACGTGATCACCCGTTCATACTGATCATCCCGAATGCCCATATCGCGCAGACGATCAACAACCTTGTCACTGGGCCGCGGAGCGTTGGACAAGAACAACGCTCTGACGCCGTGCTCCCGGAGCCGATCGAGACACTCGGGAACGCCCGGGTATGGAGCAACACCGTCATGGATCAGTCCCCACATGTCGAGAATCATGGCGTCATAGCGCGGTGCGAGCGTGGACACGCCATCAATGATAGGAACCGTCATCATCACTCCGTTCTCGTTGAGATGAATTCTACGCCGCGTCGCGGCTGGGTCTGGGTTCACCGAAGAGATAGCCTTGCACGAGTTCCAACCCGAGATAGAGCAAACCGATAACCTGCTGCTCCAACTCGACCTCTTCGGCAATAAGATCGATGTCCGATTTCTTCAGAGCCTCTTTCAGATCCTCGATATGGATCGGTGAATCGATCTGGTGAGGATCCGACAGCAGAATGCCCGCATCGACCTTCATGAATCGGGTCTTGCGTTGGGGCAGGACGACGACCGGCTGCAGGTACAGGTCGACACGATTTTTGTGCAACTCCTTCTGCACGATACCGAGAATTTCCTTGTTACTCAGTGTGTCCGACAGAACCTCGGGTATCCTGCGATCAATGCGATCGCTGAGGGGTTCCA
>CENY01171259.1_pt1 | contig 15728 bp, 11 predicted proteins | sample 356181 | NCBI WGS metagenome assembly CENY01 (sample SAMEA2619840, study PRJEB7988) | marine metagenome | isolation source: saline water (ENVO:00002010), including
TTTCGGGCTCGCTGTCCTCGCAGCCCCAAAGGAACACGAGGCCGCATGCCGCTATCACTGAAAGGCGATTTCTCATCAAAGATTCCTGGCGGTCTGCAAAGCGCTCAAGCATACCGGCCCTTGGGCACTGCGCAATGGTGTCGTACAACCGGAAGGCGCTTCACGCTGTCGTCATCGCTAGGCCGGGCAATTGCAGTATGATCTGTTCGATGCTGGACTTGCTGCAATTCGACAATCGGTACCTGCGGGCGTTGCCCGCCGACGCGGAGCAGGGAAGCCGCCGCCGACAGGTGGCCCGAGCCTGCTACTCCAGGGTGCAACCAACCGCTGTGGCGAAACCCCAGTTGGTGGCGTATTCCAGCGAGGTGGCCGAGCTGATAGGGCTCGATGAAGCGGATTGCGTCTCGGCGCGCTTTGCCGAGGTGTTTACGGGTAACGCCCTGCTGCCTGGAATGGATCCGGTGGCCACCTGCTACGGGGGCCACCAGTTTGGCAATTGGGCCGGGCAGCTGGGAGACGGACGCGCTATCAATCTGGGGGAAGTGCGCAACGGTCGTGGCGAGCACTGGACCCTGCAGCTCAAAGGAGCCGGACCAACGCCCTACTCGCGCAGTGCCGATGGACTTGCCGTGCTGCGCTCGTCCGTGCGCGAGTTTCTGTGCAGCGAGGCCATGCATTACCTGGGCGTGCCTACCACCCGGGCCCTGTCGCTGACCCTCACCGGCGAGCAGGTGATTCGCGACATGTTTTACGACGGCAACCCCCAGCCGGAACCCGGAGCGGTGGTCTGCCGGGTAGCCAGAAGTTTCACCCGCTTCGGCCATTTTGAAATTCTTGCCGCGCGGGGCGAGCTCGATCTGTTGCAGCAGTTCACCGATCATACGGTGGCGGCCGACTTTCCACGTCTGCATCCCGCTGAACGTACCTTGGGTGCAGACGACTACGTGGCGCTGTTTGCCGAGGTCTGTTCGGCCACGGCGGAGATGATCGTTGGCTGGATGCGGGTGGGTTTCGTGCACGGTGTCATGAACACCGACAACATGTCGATTCTGGGGCAGACTATCGACTACGGACCGTATGGGTGGCTCGACGACTTCGACTTCGGGTGGACGCCCAATACCACCGACGCGGCCGGGCGCCGCTATTGCTACGGAAACCAACCGGGTATCGCCCAGTGGAACCTTGCGCAGCTGGCACGGGCGTTGGTGGCTCTGATCGGCGATTCCAAACCGTTAGAGGATTTGTTAGCCGGATTTGCATCGCAGTATCAGGCGCGCTGGGAGGCCATGATGGCAGACAAGTTGGGCCTGCGTGCCGTTGCCGAGGGCGACGCCGATCTGTTCGCGCGGCTCACGGACGTGCTGCAGCTCGCAGAGACCGACATGACCATCTTCTTTCAGCTGCTCGCACATGTGGATCCGCAGATGGAAACAGATGCGATGGTGGCGACCATTCGAGATGCCTATTACACGCCCGATGATCTGACCGAAGATCAGCTCGCGGGAATGGGTGGTTGGCTTACCGACTATGCGGGCCGCCTGCGGCACGATGCTTCCACCCTCCAGCAGCGTGCCGACACCATGGCCAGGGCCAACCCGGTATACGTGTTGCGCAATTACCTCGCACAGCTTGCCATCGACGCGGCAGAGGAAGGCGATTTCAGCAAGATTCACGAGCTGGCGGCATTGCTTGAGAATCCTTACGAGGAGCAGGCGGGTAAGGAAAGGTTCTCTGCCAAGCGACCCGATTGGGCGCGCAGCCGTGCGGGCTGCTCCATGCTCTCGTGTAGTTCCTGAAACCGGTTATACTTCTGGGTTGTTTGGCTTTTCCTGATCCCATGAAAACAGCTCTGCCCAGAGCAGTCGGTATCGTATTGTGTGTGCTCGCGCCCTGGGCGCTGGCGCAGCCCGCGGATGATGCCATTGAGGAGGTTGTGTTCATCGATGTGCCGCGCTTCGACGAGAAAGCCGTGGACATCACGATAGATGGCGTGGTCGATGAGGACATCTGGACGCAGGTGCCGAGCTACGACGGATTGCGGGTTACGGAACCCGATACCTTTGCCGCGCCCGTCTGGGATAACGATATTCGATTCCTCTATACGAACCGGGGCCTGTACGTATCGGGTTCCTTCGAGCAGCCTCCGGATACCCTGGTCACCCGATTATCGGGAAGAGACTTCTTTCTGAATCGCGACGAGTTCCACATCACGCTGGACACCTCCGGGGTCGGATTGTACGGCTACTGGTTCACTGCCGCGGTGGGCGATTCCGTGAAAGACGGCAAGATTTCCCCCGAGCGCCGTTTTACCAACGAGTGGGACGGCCCCTGGCTGCGGGGCACTGAAATTCTGGAGGATGGCTGGAGCGTTGAGATGTTCCTGCCCTGGTCCATGATGGCGATGCCGGAGGTGAGCGGGCCGCGGGAGCTGGGGTTCTGGGTGTACCGCCATATAGCGCATCGCGACGAGCGATGGTCCACGCCGCATCTGCCATTCACGAGTTCCAGATTCATGTCGGCATTGGGGCAAATGCGTCTGGAGGAAATGCAGCCTTCGCGACAGTTGTCGTTCTTTCCTTTCGCCAGCTACACTTTCGACGACGTCGACAATGGCTCACGCACGCGGGCCGGAATGGACGTCTTTTGGCGACCTTCCACCAACTTCCAAGTCACCGCGACACTGAAGCCCGACTTTGGGGCGGTAGAGTCAGACGATGTAGTGGTTAACCTGACGGCTTACGAGACCTTCTTTCCGGAGAAGCGGCGCTTCTTCGTGGAAGGCAACGAGGTCTTCTTCACCACACCTCGATTTCGTTCCTCGTTTTTCCGCGGCTTCGGTTCGTCGCGGCAGACGGCGTCCTCGTTCGCTCCGTCTTCTACCACGCTCTTAAATACCCGTCGTATCGGCTCGGCGCCAGACCTGGCTGCCATTGATGGCGTGACTTTCGAGCGGGTGGAATCCGGCCGGCCCACGGATCTGCTGGGCGCCGCCAAGGTGACCGGGCAGTTCGGCGGCTGGCGCTATGGTGCATTGGCCGCGTTCGAAGATGACGTCAAGCGGCGCGGAGAGATCGGAGGCGAGGAGGTGGTGGTACGGCAGGACGGGCGCGATTTTGGCGTGGCGCGCCTGCTCTACGAGAGCAGTGGTGCTGGGCGCTGGTCCGCGGGCTATCTTGGGACCTTTGTTAGACACCCCAACAAAGACAATGCCGTGGTGCACGGTGTCGATGCGCACCTGTTGAGCAGTGACGGTAAGTTTACGGCGGACGCTCAGCTGATGTTGAGCGACGTCGAGGGTGAAAATGGTTTCGGGGCGTTTGCCGACTTTTCTTACTCGCCGAGTAACCATTGGCGCCACAGCGCGAAGCTTGACTATTTGGACTCGAAGCTGGACATCAACGACCTGGGGTTCTTGCGTCGCAACGATCTGAGGAAATTGGAGTATGGGGTTGAATACAACACCAGCAAGGGCCTGAAATATCTGCGTAGCAAACGCTGGAACATCAACGCTACCTACGCGGAGAACGGAGAAGGTCTTTTCGTGCAGGGCGGCATATTTGGTCGCCATACCTGGGCGTTCCAGAATCGCAACGAAGTACGACTCACCATGCGTTTTTTCCCGTCTCGCTATGATGACCGTAACAGCCTGGACAACGGTACCTACAAGATCGAGACCAGAGGCGGGTTCGGTGTTGAGTTCGGCACGGACACCAGTCGTCCGCTTAGCTTCAGTGTGATCGCGGGTATGGCCAGGGAAGAGCTTGGAAAGACCAACCGGCGCGTGGCCTTTGGATTTACCTACAAACCCAACTTCCGATTTTCTGCCGATTTCGATCTGTCGTATCGACGCCGCCACGGGTGGTTGCTGTACCAACAGGATCGGGACTTCACGCGGTTTAATGCCACGGAGTGGCGACCGCGCGTCGAGGTGGACTATTTCATCAGCGCGCGCCAACAATTGCGATTTACCCTCCAGTGGGCGGGGATTCGGGCCGATGAGCGTGACTTCTGGCGCGTGCCGCTGGGGGACGGAAAGCTGATACCGGTAACCAGGGAGTCGGGCGCTGAGACGGACGACTTCACCATCTCGTTCATGACCGCTCAGCTACGCTACCGCTGGGAGATCGGGCCGTTGTCTGATCTGTTTGTGGTGTATACGCGAGGCAGCAACCTGGACAATCAGATCGACGAAGACTTCGACGAGCTGTTTCATCGGGCCGTTACCGAGCCCGACGTCAGCACGTTCGTGATTAAGTTGCGCTACCGCTTTCCGGTCTGACGTGGCAAGGAGCCGCTTTCCGGTTTAACGGGCAGGTGCCTGCTTCCCGGTCTGACGGCAAACTGTGCACTCAGCTCATATGCGCGCCACCGTCCACGTTCAGCGTCTGCCCGGTCACGAACGATGCGTCGTCCCCAGCAAGAAATGACACCGATGCGGCCAGCTCGGAGGGCAGCCCCTGTCGCTGCATGAGAGCCGCCCCCTTTATGCCGGTGCGGACCTGATCCGTTGATATCCCGAACTTGGTCGCCGTTCGGCCGATTGTGCCATCCATCATGTCGGTGGAATGGGAACCGGGTGCGATACAGTTCACCCGGATGCCGAAGCGGGCCATCTCCGTTGCGCACTGCTGGGTGAGGCCGATGATGCCGAACTTGGTCGCACAGTACGCGCCGTAATCGGGGATACCTCGCCGTCCCGCGGTGGAGGAGATGTTGATGATGGCACCGCCCTCCTCGCGCTCTCGCATGAGGCGTCCTACCGCCTTGGTGATGAGGTAGACGCTGTTCAGGTTGATGTCCACCGTGCGATACCAGAGTTCGTCGTCCATATCGAGGATGGGCGTGTCGCCGGCGCCGCTGGGTACTGCGGCGTTGTTCACCAGTATGTCGATACGGCCGAATTTGTCGCGAGCTTGCTGCACCAACGCGGCAACGCTGGCATTGTCGGTAAGATCGCACTCGAAGGCGAGCGCCTGACGGCCCATGTCTTCGATTTCAGCAGCCAGAGACGCCACCCCGGTCCAGCCCATTTCCCGTTCCGGCTCAGGCAGTTCATTGGGCTCCCGGTGTAGTCCGGTTACCACGATGTCTGCGCCGTCTTCGGCCAGCCGGAGCGCCATGGCGCGGCCCAGGCCGCGATACCTGCCGGCACCCGTCACCAGTGCTACTTTGCCACGTAGGCTTGCCATGCAGTGCTCCTTTAGGTTGTCAGCCAGCCGAATTGCTGGGGTTTGCGCCCGGCGCGCGGGTCCAGGCGCACGTTGACCAGTGCGGGGCCGTCATGGGCCATGGCTTCATCCAGGGCGGCCCGCAGGTCCGCCGGGTCTTCCACGTAGAACCCTTTGCCGCCGAGCGCTTCCATCATGCCGTCGTAGCGTGCGCCCGGCGTGAGGATGCTAGGCGGAATGGGTTTGTCGGTGGGCAATTCATCGATACCGCCGCCGATACCGCCGTTGTTGAGCACGACGATCTTGATGGGCAGCTTGTAGCGAACGGCGGTTTCTATCTCCATTCCCGAAAAGCCGAAAGCGCTGTCGCCCTGCACGGCCACGATGGCCTTGTCGGGGTGCACCACCGCGGCGCCTATGGTGAACCCGAGCCCTATGCCCATGGTGCCGTAGCTGCCGGCATCCAGGCGGTGCCTGGGGGCGCGGTTGGCCATCTGGGTGCGCCCGATATCCATCGTGTTGGCGCCTTCGCCGATGATGATGGCATCTTCGGGGAGCCACTCTTCTATGTCGCGGTAGGCGCGATAGTAGTTCATGGGGGTGGATTCATCTTCCACCATGGGAGCCACGGCTTCCACGTTGGATTGGGCTTTCTCGCGCAGAGTAGCGCGCCAGGCGGTGTCGGCGGGATAAAACCACTGTCGATTGTCTAGCGCACGGTTGAGCTGACCGGCCACCGCCTTGCCGTCGCCTACCAGGGCCACCTCTGCTGGTACGTTGGTGCCGATCTCTTCGGGCGAGATATCCAGCTGCACCACCCGCACATCCTTGGCGAAGCGCGGAGGGAGACCGAAATGCATGATCCAGTTGAGCCTGGCGCCCATGAGAAACACCAGGTCTGCCTCGCGCAGCGCGGTGCTGCGGGCCGCACCCACGGAAAGGGGGTCGTCGTCTGGCAGGATTCCTTTGCCCATGGGAGAAGCGAGAAACGGCAGCTGGGTGCGCTCGATGAATTCGCGCACTTCGCCTTCGGCTCGGGACCAGGCCATGCCCTTGCCCACGACTACCAGTGGCCGCTCGGCGGATTCCAACGCGCTCAGCGCGGCTTCCACGGCGTCGGGATCCGCGAAGCTCGTCGGTGCGTCGCCGACGCTGGCCGCGCTGACGATCTCGTCTTCTTCGGCCTCGCCGTTGATGATGTCGTCGGGCATATCCAGATATACCGGCCCGGGGCGGCCATACATGGAGGTTCGAATAGCCTGCTCCACGTAGTAGGGGATGCGCTGTACGTGTTCGATGCCGTGTGCATATTTACAGTAGGGCTCAGCCAGCGCCACCTGGCGCTCTTCCTGAAACCCGCCCATCCCGTTCTGGTACGTTGGCGAAGCGCCGCCGATCAGAATCATGGGCCAGCAGTTTTTCTCCGCATTGGCCAGACCTGCCAGGGCGTGGATAACGCCGGGGCCTGATACCACCAGGCAGGCCTGGGGGCGGCCGGTCAGATAGCTGGCTGCCTGGGCCGCATAGCTGGCCGATTGCTCGTTACGCATGCCGATGTAGGTTATGCCTTCTTTTTGTGCCGCGGAGGCGATGCCGAACACGGGGAATCCCACGATTCCGAACATGTATTCGACGCCCTGCTGCTTGAGGCTGCGCGCCATCAGCGTGGCGCCATTCACGCTACCCATACTCACTCCCGTTGTCGTTGTTCTCGATATCCTTGGGCAAAGAGTACTACAACCAGGGTCGGGAAACGCCCCAGCGAGGCTGTCTGGGCACGCCGGGTCGGTTATGCTCCCTAGGAGGTGCCGCCGGGGGATCGCGATGACAGTCAACGCAGAGGCCATTCGCTCAGAGAACGATAAGAAACTCTCAGAGGCGCTGCTCAATGACCCCCTGGTAAAGAAGGTCAACGAGCAGATTGCCAAGGCCGAGGAAGAAAACCCCTACACGCTGCGTCGGCGGCTGCTCTCCACATCGGTGCGATTGAGCCCACGCATGGCGCCTGGCCTGCACAAGATGGCGGCGGAGTGCGTTGAGAAGCTGGCGCTGGACACACCCCTGGAGCTGTATGCCTTCCCCAGCCCCCAGTACAACGCCATGTGTTTCAAACCGGAAGAGGGTCGGTTGTTCGTCATGTTCGCCTCCAGCTTGCTGGAGGGGTTCGATGAGGGTGAGTTGCGCTTCGTGGTTGGCCACGAGCTGGGTCACCATGCTTACCGTCACCACGACGTGCCCATCGGCTACATCCTGAGGGGCAATACGCGCCCAGACCCGCGCCTGGCGCTCTCGCTGTTTACCTGGTCGCGCTATGCGGAGATCTCGGCCGACCGTGCGGGTGCCCATTGCGCGCACGACCTGGAGAGCGTGTCGCGAGCGTTGTTCAAGCTGGCCTCTGGTCTGTCTGGCGGCACCATCGAGTTCAACCTGCAGGACTTTCTGGATCAGGTGGACGACATGCAGGTGCTCGACCACAAGCCCGGCGAGGGTGCTCCGAAAGAAGACTGGTTCTCCACCCACCCGTTCTCGCCGCTGCGGGTGAAGGCTCTGGTGCTGTTCAACGAGTCGGAATTCGCGGGCGGTAAGGCGTCGCAGGCAGAGTTGGAATCGGGCGTGCGGGAGCTCATGGGGCTGATGGAGCCCAGCTATCTCGAGGGGCGTACCAATGCAGCCGAGGCCATGCGGCGGTTGCTGTTTGCCGCCGCGGTGCTGGTGGCTAATGCGGATGGCGAGATGTCCGAACAGGAGGCCGAGATTTTCGAGCGATTCTTCGGGCCTGGAGCGGTTCAGGAAGACTGGAATATCGAGGCGATCGAAGCGAGCCTGGACGACCGTATGGAGCAGGTAAGCAAGCTGGCAACAGAAGCTCAGCAGATCCAGATCTTGCGCGACCTGTGCCTGGTAGCCCGGGCCGAGGGGCACACCACTCCGGAGGAGCGGGCAGTGCTCAAACGATTGGCTCGGGGTCTGGGTTTGGGCGATTCGGTGGTTGAGCAGACGCTGTCCGCAAGCGTTGAGCTGGATTAGGCCGCGCCCCCTCCATTTTAGAGGCGCGCAGAGTGGTCGAATCGATGCGCCACGAGCCTGACGTGATGCTGATGCCGCTCAACGCCACCACTAGGAACATGACGATGACAATTAGGCGCACGTTGCTGGCGACGAACTAGCCAGTGTGACGTCTGCGTCGCCTTCCATGTTGTGTCTCGTGGTTTGTTAACTAGCTAACGCCACGGCTCCATCCACCCAGGCGCGTATCAGGTGGTGGGCGATGGCTATCGGGCCGGGCACCTGCATGTTGGGGTGTTCTCCGGCGAGCGCGCGAATTACGTCCTCGCGGCTGAACCATGCCACATCGGCCATTTCCTGGTCGTCCATCTGGATATCGCGGCTGGTGGCCACGCCGTGGCAGCCGATCATGAGCGACGACGGAAATGGCCAGGGTTGGGAGGAGTGATAGCTCACCTCCCCCACCGCTATGCCGGCTTCTTCCATTACCTCTCGGCGCACCGCTTCCTCGATGGATTCGCCCTGATCGATGAACCCTGCCAGCGCCGTATACAACCCGGTGCCGGCAAATCGTCCCGCCGGTTGTCCCAGAAGGCATTGGTCGCCGTTCACGATGAGCATGATGGCAACGGGGTCCGTGCGCGGAAAGTGCTCGGCCGAGCAACCCGGGCACCGGCGCACGTGGCCGCCGCGTTCAGGATCTGTGCGGGTGCCGCAGACGCTGCAGTAGCCGTGCCGCGCGTGCCAGTCGAGCTGGGATCGCGCCTGGGCCACTATGCCTGTCTCTGCCTGGGGCAGCGCCATGGCCGCTGTCCGGCAATCGCGAAACTCGCCGTCGATGACGGCGAACGGATCGGATACGTCCGATACGTCCAGGGCGAAGTGGGCCTGGCCGTCAACGAGGCCGAGAAATACACACTCTCCGTTAGCGTTCAGGGCACTGGCCTCAGTAGTTGTGAGCCAGCGTAGCCGGGCGCTCTTGTCACCGGTGAGCAGCACGTTTAATCGTGAGAATGCCAGGAACCGGCTGGATGGGTTGTCCGCGGCAGCGGCCAGCCAGTCGGGATCGCGGCGCAGGGCATCGGCGCGATCCAGCGGGTTGCCGGCGAATATGTGAATCACCGCCGGCTGTCGAAGGAGATCATGCTCGACCCTCTCAATTGGCAGGGGCGTAAGTTTAGGACGGGTCAGTTGGCTTGGCGATCCCTGCCCGCTTCCAGGTGCCGTAGAAGCGCAGCCGTGACCAGTGGAGTATGGGTGGCTAGCGGCAGCTGCTCGGCGTCGAGTTCCAGCTCCGCCCCGTGCGGTGTCAGTGATCGATGCAGTGCCAGTACGCTGGGGGCCAGATAAGGGTCCCGGTTGCCCCAGACCAGCAGTACCGGTGGGGGTGCCCGGTCCGCCGCTGGTGCGGCCATGGTGGGTGCGTGGTTTTTCAGCCAGGCCAGCGCCGCGGTCAGCGCGCCCGGCTCGGCCAGCACGGCGGCATACTCCTTCGTATGCGCTGGATGCTCTTGGGACCACAGGGTGCGGCGCAGCAAGTCGAAGTCGTCGAAGGCGAGCACCTGCCGGGGTAGCCAGGGCAGACGCAGGTATGTCTGGTAAGCGGGTTCCGAATCGGTCTGCCACGCGGCTTCCAATGCCCGGGGGTGTGGCTGCGCCAGTGTGGTAAAGGTCTGAATATCCTCGGCGCCGGTCTGCAGCAGATGCCAGCCCACGTGCGCGCCCCACCCTTGTCCTATCAGGTGGTAGGAATCGAATCCCAGGGTTTTGGCGATGCTGCTTACGTCCGCGGCCAGTGCGGGCAGGTCATACGCTTCCACCGGCGCCGGACGGGCGCCCGGGGAGTATCCTCTCTGGTCAAATGCAACGGCCCGATAGCCGGCAGCTGATACCGCCTGCAGCAGCGGTTGCCACATGGCCGACGTCTGAAACAAACCGTGCAGCATGATCACGTTGCCACGGCCATTGCCGATTCCGGCGACGCGGGCGCGAAACTCCTGACCAGAGGTTGCGACCCGAACCAGGCCTTCTCGTTGATGCGCGTATCTGGGCAGGCGCTCGGTGACGGCCTGGTGCTTGGTTTGTCGGTCCAGGGACGCGCTGGCGCCAAGCCAGAGAACGGCCAGGGCACCGAAGGGGACGATCACCAGCACGCCAGCGATCAGCCTCATTCGCACCCGCGCTCGCTTCACTCAGACTTTGCGCGCGCCTTGGTGGTCTGGTGGGCCCGGTACTTCGCTCGCAGCCGTCGCGCCGCATCCGGGCTGGTGCGCAAGTGGGCCGTTTGCGCGCAAGCGTCCGAGCAGTAGCGGGCGGAAGCGTACGGTACGAACCAGTCATGACAGACCGGACATTCCTTGGACTCAACCGGGGTGGTGGCCAGGCATCCGTCCTTGCGTTGCTCGAGGAGCGTGGCGATCTCGGTGTTGCCTTTGAGCATCTGGCGAAACTCGCTGTCGCTGATGTCCAGCAGTTCCAGAACCTGCGAAACGCTTAGTCGCGGGGAGCGCAGCAGTAGCTCGCAAGCCTGCTCCTCTAGGCGCTTGAGATAGGGTTGGTCGTTGCTCATAAGCGTCGGGGTTCCAACTGTCTCATCTCGGAGAAGCCTTAAGCGTGTGATCATGTCACAAAATCGGGCCGCACACGAAAATTTCGTATGGTCTGACGGTCGTATGGAATTGGCTTGCCGCGTGCGTGCATGGCTACAATGGCGTGGGAGGAATCACACATGCCTAGCGTACACACGCTCATGGCGCGCGCGGCGTCCCACTACGCGGATCTGGAAGCGGTAGTCCACGGAACCCGTCGATTGACGTTTGCCCAGTCCTGGCAGCGTTCGCTGTGCCTTGCCAATGGGCTTCGCTCCCTGAAGCTCGCGCCGGGGGAGCGGATCGGCGTGCTGGAAGGCAACTGCGTGGAGGCCGCCGACCTATTCGGCGCGGCGGCCATCGCCAACCTGGTGCGCGTACCGTTGTATCCGCGCAACGGGATCGAAGCTCATGAGCACATGCTGAGTCATACCGGGTGCAGGGCGCTGGTGGTGAGCGAAGACCACGCTCACGAAGTGGAGGATCTGGTGCAGCGGTTGCCCCAACTGGAACACGTACTGATCAGAGACGGCGAATATGAGGGCTGGCTGGCGGAACAGTCCGATGAGGATCCGGGGCTCGAAATTCGCGACGACGATTATTTCATCATTCGCCACACCGGCGGCACCACCGGGCTTTCAAAAGGGGTGGCCTACACTAACAAGGCCTGGCTCGACGCGGGCCGGGACTGGTTTTACACGTTTCCCGCAGTAGAGCCAGGCGACAAGTGCATGCACCTTGGTCCGATTTCCCACGGGTCCGGCTACCAGTATCTGCCCACCTGGCTTGCCGGCGGCTGCAACGTGATGCTGGATCACTTCGAAACCGGCGAGACGCTGGATGTCATGGAACGCGAAGGTATCGGCTACGGGTTTATGGTGCCTACCATGATGAATGCCCTGGTGCACGACAACACCGCCCGGGGTCGAGACTTCAGCGCTCTGAAGTGCCTGCTGATCGGTGCGGCACCCATCCAGGACGCCACGGCACTCGCCGCCCGGGAGGTATTTGGTGATGTGCTCTACCAGGGCTACGGGCAGACCGAAGTACTACCCATCGCCATGATGGGGCCGCGTCAGTGGTTCGCCGACGTGCCCGGATCGACGCCGCTGCGCGCTTGCGGACTGGCGCTGCCGTTTGCCGAGGTAGAAATCTGGGATGAGGAGGATCAGCCGTTACCTGCTGGCGAGGTAGGGGAGATTGTTGCGCGCTCCGATGGCCAGATGACCGAGTTCTGGGATAACCCTGAGGCCACCGCAGAGCGCATTGTGAATGGTTGGGTCAAAACGGGGGACCTTGGCAGACTAGATGCCAACGGCTATCTGTACGTCGTGGACCGGGCCGATGACATGATCATTTCTGGCGGCTTCAACATCTGGCCCGCCGAGCTGGAGAATGTGATCGCCAGCCACCCCGGCGTGGTGGAGGTCGCCGTGTTCGGCGTGCCCCACGAGAAATGGGGCGAGTCGCCACACGCGGTGTGCGTGGTTGAAGATACCGATCAGGTGGATGCTCAGGAGCTGATCGACCTGGTGTCGGATCAGCTGGGCAGCTACAAGAAGCCGGGATCGGTGACGCTGACCGTGGAGCCTCTGCCCAAGAGTCCTGTGGGCAAGATCAAGCGCAAAGACCTGCGTGAGCCATTCTGGGAAGGGCATGAGCGCCGTGTGAGCGGAAGCTGAACCTCAGCGCCTTCGATTGCTGAGCGCGTAGAACACGCCGCCCGCGGCGATGATCGCAATTCCCCATAATCCCTCCACCGGCCGCTGCAGCAGGATGAAGGTCATGGTCCAGCCGGTAACCAACAGGAATACCAGGGGTGTGAACGGGTAGCCGAGCACTCGATAAGGCCGTGCCAGATCTGGCTGCCTGACCCTGAGCACGAAAAGCCCCAGAACGGTGACAAACGCACTAACACTCAGTGTGAATCCAGTGAACAACAGGATTCGCTCGAAAGATGCGGACAAGACGAAAAAGAGCGCAAGCGCCGACTGAGCGTAGATTGCTGTGGTGGGTATGCCGTCGTCGTTGGTTCGTGCCAGCAGCCGGAAGACGCCGTAGTCTTCGCCCATCACCTGTAGCACCCTGGGCCCCGCCATGATCATGGCGCTTACCGTGGATACCAGCAGAAGCGCTAGCAGCACGCCCATCACCGCACCACCCCTAGCCCCGAACGCTTGCTGTGCCGCGATGTAGCCCACTTCAAGTTTTCCTTCCATCGCGCTGATGGGTGCCACCCATAGAAAGGTTGCGTTGAGCAGCACGTATAACAAGGTGACCCCCGCAGTGCCGACAAGTAGTACGGCGGACAAGGTCTGTTGCGGGCGCTCAAGCTCCCCCGTCAGATAGGTGGCCGCGTTCCAGCCCGTGAAGGCGTAGCTTACGTAGATCAGCGCGACCGCAAATGCTCCCGAGATCAACACGGCGCCGTCGCCGGCCTGGGGCACGAATGAAATGGGCTGAGGCTCCGGAGCGAAACCCGCGGCTAGGGCGCAGAAACCCAGTATCAGCAGCACCTTCAGGGCGGTAAACGCGCGCTGCACCAGCGAACTGCTCCGGTGGCTGCCGCCGTGAGCCACGGCAAGCAGCATGATCAGGGCACCGGCCAGCCAGGTTGCTGACAGGTCTGGAAACACGCTGGCGAGGTAGGTGCCGAAAGTGATGGCGGCCAGTGCGCTCGGCGCGGCAAATCCGATGGTGGCCGATATCCAACCTGCGATGAATCCCGCGCCGGGATGATAGATCTGCGACAGAAAGTTGTACTCACCGCCGGATCGGGGCAGCGCGGCGCCAAGCTCGGCGTAGCTGAGCGCGCCGCACAGGGCGGTGATCCCGCCCACGACCCAGAGCATGATGAGCACGAATGGCGATTGGATGTCCTGAAGCTGGAAGCCGAGACTGGTGAACACGCCGGTACCGATCATGTTCGCCATAATCACAGCGATGGCGGTGCCGGGGCTGAACTTCATTGGGCTCAGCGGCGATCCAGGCGGAAGATCATTCCCTCCAGCACCCAATTGTCGTCGACCTCCAGATCGTATTTGCCCACGAAAGCCTGTGCCGCGCGGGCCCGCTCGGCGGGTTCTTCGACCAGTCTGGCACTGAGTGCGTAGACGTTGGAGTATGACCGCAGGCGCACTGCAGGATCATCTGCGATGTGTTTGGTCCAGTTGGTGCCGTCTTCGCCGGTAGCCACGTACAGGTCTTTGCCTGCACCCGCGGCCCAGATGTTGACGGAGTAGGGATCGTCCATCCGAGTCTCCAGCTGCACGGTATCTATGGAGACGAGCTGAGACCAATCTTCTGGCACCGCGCTTTGCTCGCCGCTGAGCTCGCCACCTGGGAACACGATGAACGGTTCTTCGCAACCCGCCAGCAGCAGGAGCATCGCTGCGCTCAATGTCATGCGCCCCATGTTTGTCCTCCACATCAACACTGCCAATTAGGGCCAATTCGTTCCCCGCTGTAAAGCCCCGGAATTGTGTGAAACAGGGTGGGTGTGTGATCTGCGCCGGCATACACATGCCGGATATTCCAAGCTTTCCCTACGCCGATCTGTGAGGCGAGCGCGCCGTCAAGAGCGCGGCAAACCTCACCCGTAAAGATGCTCATGCGTTGCTGTTGGTGGCGCCTCGAGCAGGCGCGCATGCGTTGGTTCAGGGCTACCCGCTGGCGCAGTTGCCTTTGGCTCTGGGCGGCCTGCGCGTGGGACGCTTATAGGGAGCGGCAGCAGCCACTCGCAACTGAACGCGTCGCGCGTGAGCGCTATTCCACCGGGTCGAAGATTCGTTTGTGCACGGCGGCTTTAGCGCGGTTCGGATTGAGCTTCACGGTCACCAGCAGTCGGCCGTCTGACTGCACTTCGAAGGTACGGCTGACCTTTCGCGAGGTGGTGGCATAGCGGGTGGTGAGCTTGCGCTTGGACCACGAGGTGCGGGTGCCCTGCACGTTGCCCTTTTTCAGCGTTTCGCTGCCCACGCCCTGGTAGGTGAGGAGCACGTCGTCGGCCAACGGCTCGATGGTTAGCACGGCGCAACGCAACACGTCCGGGTCGCGGCTCGGGATGCTCGAGTATTCGCCCTGCGAGCGGGTCCTCCCGGTGGGTAGGGGAATGCCGCCTACAGACACCGTCGTTTGCACGTTGGTGGCGGAAAAGTCCGGTCCGCTGCGGGTGTCTTGGACCTCGGCGGTCAGCTCGTTGTTGAGCTGCCAGATGCCGAACAGCGTGGCGGACTTGGCCCCTGCGAGAGGGCTTGAACACACTAGAACTGAAGTGACGACTGCGATGGCGGTTTGATGCATGACGCGCCTTCCTGATTCGCTTTTTTAGAACCTCATACGTGTTGAGAGTTCCTATTCGTCGGCAGCGCTAAAGGTCGTCGACGATCTCGCGGAGCTTCTCGCAGGTCTTCACCCGTTCGGCCGTGGTGTCTCCCACGAAGCCGACGTTCAGGGAGGTCACCCCGGATTCGCGCAGGGCATGCAGCCGGTCGCGCACGAACCCCTCCTCCCCGATCAGGGAGTTTTTCTCCAGGTAGCTGTCCGGAATGGCCGCTTCCGCCGCCTTCTTGTCGCCCGCCAGATAGAGTTCCTGAATGCGCTTGGCTTCGGCCGCATAACCCGATTTGCTGAATATGTCGTTGTAGAAGTTCTTCTGGCGTGCGCCCATTCCGCCTATATATAGAGCCGCCCCGGCTCTGCCTCGGTTGCGCAGGTGCTCCAGTCCAGTACCAATGCCCACACCGCCCCCGGCGAATACTTCCAACGGCGCGCGGTTCGGGTCGCGCTTGGCGGCCCCGGCGCGCAGAGCTTCCCCCCACACCGCATCCGCTGCATCTGCGCTATAGAAGGCTGGCAGCCAGGCGTCGGCGAGCTCAGCGGTCATGGCGACGCTTTTCTCGCCCAGCGAGGCCACCGCGATGGGGATTTCCTCACGGACCGGATGGTTGATGAGCTTGAGCGGCTT
>CENY01038450.1_pt1 | contig 15723 bp, 14 predicted proteins | sample 356181 | NCBI WGS metagenome assembly CENY01 (sample SAMEA2619840, study PRJEB7988) | marine metagenome | isolation source: saline water (ENVO:00002010), including
ATCAATCGCCGACATGGCGTTTCCCTCTATCAGAAAAGCTTGGGTAGGCCCGGGATGTTCATCGGAAAGCCACCAGTAACCTTACGCATCTCCTCTTCATAAGAACTCTGTGCCTTGTTTTGCGCTTCACTGATTGCCGCCAGTACCAGATCCTCAAGCATCTCTACATCACGAGAATCCACGCACGTCGGATCGATCTGGACCTTTTGAACCTGACCCTTCCCGTCGACTTCAACTGTCACCATACCGCCACCCGACGAAGCCGAAATCGATTTTGACTCAAGGTTCTCCTTCAGTTCCGACATCCTTCCTTGGAGCTGCTGACCTATTTTCATGAGCTGAGAAAGATCTGTCATTCGCCCTACTCCATGAGTTCCAAATCGAGTTCTTTTACCGCTCGCTCCAACCGCGGTTCCTGACGGTAAAGAGCCTTCAATGTGTCCGCGTGCACCTCTTCCCTCGTTATGCGCCCTCGCCCCCCTTGGTAATCCTCAGGTAATGCTACTCGAAGACTCGGCATCCGACTCAAAAACGGGCTCATCCCTTCACGGATCGCCTCAATCACCGCCGACCTACCCAAACGTTCCATCGCAGGGCCCGGCGGCGGAGTAATCAGCAGCCCCCCGTCGGACTCCTCGGAAACCGAAGCCGCATGCAGGAAGGGGCCAAGTCCGTCTGGAACCCTAGGACCCGAAGCGACCCAAAGTTCCCAAGCTTCACAAATGTCATCTGAGGGATTAATCGGCTCTGTCACCGAAAGTTGACCATAACCAGCTACCGCGTCTTCTTCCGCAACTGATGACGAACTACGCGCTTGCCCTTCTTCGGGTATAGCGATTTCGGCCCCTTCACCCTGAGCGTCCGAGGTACCACCCGAGCCCTCTCCACTGTTCGTTTTTGACTCGCCACCTAATGCTGTAATCAGCTCTTCGAATCCGACCGTCTTTTCCAAGAAACTCATTCGCAGCAACAACATCTCAATCGGCAACCGAGGATTCGAGTTCCGCCGCAGCGAGCCCTGAGTCTCCAGACCTGCCGCCGCCGAAAGCATGCGCACCAAGTCACCCGGAGAAAAAGCTTCGGCTCGATCTGCAAGCTGGACTCGAACGTCATCTTGCACGTCGACATCAGCCTCAGGTGACAATCTTAGGCGCAGCATCGTCCTAAGAACATCCAAAAGTCCATGGTAGAACTCGACTAGGTCGTACCCTTCGTCCACAAGATGCTGAACGAGTCCAAAGACGGCCTCGTGCGGACCGTTCAGTAACACATCAACCAGCTCTAGATAGCGCTCATCTTCGACTAAACCTAGAACTCGCCTCACGGAGTCCAGATCAACCTCACCACCTGTAAGAGAAATCACCTGATCGAGTAGAGAGAGAGCATCTCTCATCCCTCCGTCCGCCTTCCTAGCGATCACACGGAGCGCTTCTTCAGGGGAACTTGCCCCCTCTTCCTCAAGTACGGTGGATAGGCGCGCCACGATATCTGGGACCCCGATACGTCGGAAATCAAATCGCTGGCAGCGTGAGAGAATCGGGGCCGCGGCCTGTTGAATTTTCTGTGGCTCTGTAGTGGCGAAAACGAAGATCACCCGCGGAGGTGGTTCTTCAAGGATCTTGAGCAAAGCATTCCAAGCCTCACGGGTTAGCATGTGGGCCTCATCAACTATGTAGACCTTTGTACGGCCCTCCGTTGAAGGTGCATACATCGCTCGTTCTCGAAGGTCACGTGCATCATCAACCCCCCGGTTGGACGCCGCGTCGATTTCCACTACGTCGAGGGCTGTATGCCCACCCCAGATACGGGTACAAGACTCGCATTCGCCACAGGGCTCTCCTTCATCTGTCCGATCTGGACAATTGAGGGCCATAGCCAGCACTCGGGCGAGCGTGGTCTTCCCAACCCCCCGTGGACCACAAAAAAGGTATGCATGCCCAACTCGGTTGTTCGCGACGGCTCGCCGCAATGTCTCCGAAACGTGTTCTTGTGTTGCTACCTCGGAGAAGGTACGCGGCCTATGCTTACGCGCTAAAGCTTTGTGGCTCAACGTTTTGTGATACCCGAGTAATGTGAACTGTTATTTCTAGGTGCCCCAGGCTACCCGCAGCGACAATCACCGCACTTACCGTTGCTACCTGCGGGGTCCTGGCGGAGTTCGTGGGCTCTCACCCTGCGGACCTGGGGCCCTCCGAGAAGCTACTCGGGCCCCCTAGACAGGTCAACGCGCAACTACAACTGTGAGCTCCGGCACAAACTTAAGCGTCCTGACTGCTGTTAAATCAACCTATCCAGCAGTAACCACTTCAAGTGGAGCCGTCACTCCACGGCTAATGGCATGAGCTATCGCCTCAACCTGCTCCATTAGCTCTGCGAACTGCTCAGGGTAAAGAGACTGAGCTCCGTCGGACATCGCATGGGGTGGATCCGGATGCACCTCGACCATCAGGCCATCCGCTCCTGCAGCAACTGCAGCACGACCCAGCGGGATGACTTTTGAACGCAAGCCCGTTGCATGACTAGGATCGGCTATGATGGGGAGGTGAGAAAGCGACTTCACTACCGGAATCGCAGCCAGATCTAGAAGATTCCTAGTGTGCATCGTGAAACTTCGGACCCCCCTCTCACAGAGAATCACATCGTCATTTCCCTCAGCTAGCAGATACTCAGCTGCAAGCAGCCACTCCTCTATCGTCGCAGACATACCTCTTTTCAGCAGGACCGGCTTTCCGCACCGCCCTGCGCGACGGAGCAACGGATAGTTCTGCATGTTCCGAGCGCCAACTTGAACGATGTCAGCATACTCCGCTACTAGATCAACACCGTCAGAATCGAGTGCCTCTGTGACCACCATTAACCCGGTCTGCTCTCTCGCCCGAGCAAGAAAACGAAGGCCCTCAAGGCCAAGGCCTTGGAAGGAATATGGCGATGTCCGAGGCTTGAATGCGCCGCCCCGTAAAACTGTAGCTCCCTTGTCTCGCAGCATGTGAGCAATGTCAACGATCTCGCTTTCACCCTCAACAGCACACGGGCCAGCCATAATTATCAAATCCGTGCCGCCTACTACTGTGCCGTTCGGTAAGGCAACGAGTGTGTCTTCTTCTCGCCACTCTCTCGAGACCTGCTTGTACGCTCGAGTTACCGGAATCACTTCGGAAACCCCGGGCAAACCCTGAAGTCGGCTGGCGTCCGCTCGGCCATCGTTACCGATCAGCCCCACGGCCGTGCGCTGTCCGCCGGGTATTGAGCGGGCGTCGTAACCCATCGCCCTGATGGCTCCTACCACCTCGGAGACTTGTTCCTCGGAGGCATTGTACTTCATGAGGACGAGCATGGTTACGTCACCGTTGAGTGGGCAATAGGCATCAAGTTTACACGCCTTTCGGCACAGGTTCCACTATGGGGAGGGTGTCACTTTTTAGGCAGCCCCCGCAGCCTCCAGTGCCTCATCAAGCTTCACTCCCACGACACTGCTAACACCAGGCTCTTCCATGGTCACCCCGTAGATCCAGTCAGCCGCCTCTATCGTACGAGGATTATGGGTGATTACAACAAATTGAGTTTCCTCACTAAAATCCTGCAACAAGCGGATAAAGCGCCCGATGTTTGCCTCATCCAAAGGAGCATCGACCTCATCGAACACGCAGAACGGACTCGGCTTGACCAGATAGATCCCGAAGAGAAGAGACAGAGAGGTCAAAGCTCGCTCTCCTCCGGAAAGAAGGTCAATCCTCTGGGTTTTCTTACCTCTCGGTGAAGCGTGGATCTCAATTGGTGACTCCAACGGATCGTCAGGGTCCATAAGCCACAAGTCGGCCTCGCCACCTTCAAACAGGCGCAGAAATGTCATCCGGAAACTCTCCCGAATGTTCTCAAAGGTTTCTGCGAAGAGTTCGGTCGCTGTCTTATTGATCTCTCGAATCGCCGAACGAAGGTCATCTCGTGCCTCTACTAAATCAGACCTCTGCTCGGTGAGAAACTCTAAGCGAGCACTCTCTTCTTCATGCTCCTCCACAGCTAGCATGTTCACCGGTCCTATACGCTCAAGAGCGCTTACTATGTCTTCGAGTTCCCTCTCCAACTCTTCAGGCTCTCCGTCAACAGGAACCGCTTCCTCGAGCAAAACATCTAGCGGACGACCCCATTCATTCTCTAATCTTTCCCTTATCCGTCGGACGCTCCCGCTGAGTTCCTGCTTCTCCAACTCCAACTCATGTCTTCGATCGGAGGCAGCTCTTTCCTTGGTCCTCGCCTCTCTGACACGACGCTCAGATTTCTCTAGATCTTCCGATATCGACTGCAGAGCTTCGTCATGCGTCCTGACCTTCGCTTCAGCCTCCGTCCGCTCTGCAAATAGTCGCTCCGTGGCTTCGTCACCTTCTTTCCTTAACGCACGAGCGGCAGACTGCTCATCTTGAAGGCCTGCCTTTTCTGCCTCTAAGCTCTTAACTCGTTCAGCGGCCTGGCCGCGGGATGACGAAATAGTACTCAGGCGATCACTCAGACGTTTTTCGTCTCCTTCGAGCCTCACAACATTTACGGCGAGACGAGCCTCTTCGGCCCTAGCAAGTTCCCATTCTTCATGTACTGACTGCACTTGAGTCCTTGCCGTTTCTCGCTCCAGGTGTAGACCGGCCTCCTGCTCAAGAAACACTTTCCGATCTTCACGAGCTTCATTGGCTCTCTCCAAAGCTCGAGAGCGCGCTGCCTTAGCACCCTCGAGTTGACGGGACAATTCGTCCTGTAGTCGGCCCATCCGACCTCTATGGTCCTCTTGGGCGTCAAGATCGGTCTGCGCCTTTCTATAGACGTCCTCTGCAGCCCTCAGTGCTTCCCGGGAGGCCTCCAGCGCATCTTCTGCAGCGTGAAGTGATTTTTCCGCCAACTCAGCCTTCGAAGAAGCCGTTATGTTTTCCAACTCAGCCTTCTCACAATCTATCGATACTTTATCGAGTATTTTCTTGCGCTCGAGGACACTCGACCCACCTGAGGGGTTACCAACACGCACAACCCCATCGTGCTCGGTGACCATCATATCTCCAGCCCCTTCCGATCTGCTAACACCATGCAATAAAGCCTCAACCCATGGCGCACCCGCTCCGGAAACCTCGACTTGTCCAAGAAGCCCAGATGCCCGCCCTCTTGAAGAAAAGTCGGGTACACGGTCAAGCGGAAGCAAGATCAATCCGCCACCGTTCCTCCAAGAGGTCCCAAACCATTGAAGAGCTAGATCAAGTGCCTTCACATCTTGGACCACAACTGCTGTCGTTAGAGGGCCAAGGAAGGACTCGACTATTTCAATCGAGCCGTCACCAGCATCGATAAAGTCTGATAGCACTCCCAGAACACCCGAAAGATCAGACTCCAATAGTGCCCTAACAACAGGATCAACGCCCTCCCGATCACGGGCGAGACTTTCGAGAGCATCTCGACGTGCGGTTAAGGAAGTCAGTCGTTCAACAGCACCTCTGCGCTCACGTCTAGCAACCTCAAAAGCAGGCCGTGCGACTTCTAGCTGCTCCAACCTGAGATCTGCATCTGATCTTGCTAACTCGAGCGCTTCCGTAACTTCAACCAATTCCTGAGAAAAGAGATCTCCCTGAGACTCAAGATCTGAAATAGTGTCAGCAGCCGCACTTAACTCGTTCGTTATCTGATCGAGCCTGCGCTCAAGTTCAGCTTCCTGTGCGTCCGCGGACTCCGCGTCGCCCTCTAGCTGAGCAACCCGGCGAGCGATCTCGCTCCCTTGGCTCTCCACTGCGTCGAATTTGCTTCTAGACTCCTCTAACCGAACCCGGACCTGTTCTGCATCCTCCGAACGATCGGCAGCATCGCTTTTTGCGCGCCCTAGCTCATCGTTCAGGCGGTTAAGACTGATCTCCAGCCCGACCTCATTTTCTTGGAATTTCACTACCTGGCTTTGAGCCTCGGTGATTTCATCTTCGATCTGAGCTAATCTTCGAGCAGCATACGCCGCTCGCTCATCCGAAACTGCTAGATCACGTTCCCACCGAACAAGAGTTTCTCTGACCTCTCCGAGCGAGGCCACGTCAGTCATCCTCTGCTTCTCTGCTTCAATCTTACTCAAACGAAGGGCTTCATACTCAGCCTCGGAAGAGGCAAGCTCTACGACCATGCCTTGCTCTGCCTGCACATCCCCTTCCAAATGCTCAGTTACTGATTTGAGTCGCGCAGAAAGTGTCTCAAGCCTATGACGCACAACCTCGACTTCGACATCGAGTCTACGTTTCCGAAACTCATCGTAACGTTGAGCCTTTCCTTTTTGCCTAGCTAGCGAACGCACCTTCGTCTGTATCTCGGCAATCACGTCCTCTAGACGCTGCAGATCCATTTCCGCCCGTTCCAGCCGACGGGTCGCTGACTTCCGTCGATCCTTGTACTTCCCGATCCCAGCGGCCTCTTCAAATAGACTTCTTCGCTCTTCGTTCCGATTAGAGAGAATCGCATCTACCATGCGTTGCTCGATCATTGCATAAGCGTTGGCACCTAGCCCGGTGTCACGATATAGCTCTACGATATCCTTAAGACGCACAGATGATCGATTTATCGAATACTCACTCCCACCATCTCGAAATACCTGTCGGCCGATTTCGACCTCTTCGTAAGCTATGGGAAGGGCCCCATCCTCGTTTGAAACCGTGAGTGAGACAGATCCTCGATTAACTGGGCGCCGATTAATCGAACCCTGGAATATCGCCTCATCCATCTTCGCACCTCGGATCGCGGTTGGGCGCTGCTCTCCCAGCACCCATCGAATCGCATCTGAGATGTTCGACTTGCCACACCCATTGGGCCCAACGACGGCCGTTATTCCGTCGTGAAACTCAACGGTGGTTGGATCTGCGAAGGACTTAAAACCCTGAACCTTCAGTGACTTCAGCCTCATCCCTTACCCATTGTTAGGTCCCGAATATCCTGTTGATAACTCACCTTTATTCTCCAGTAAAACAATCTCGTCCACTGAGTCCAAAAAGGCTGGTGCCCACGGCTCTTTATCGCGCAGATAGATCAAAAGCATCGCTCCTGCTTCAGCCACACCTGCGGCAACTCGGTGCCAACGCCTGGCTCTAGCAACAGCATTCGGATCTGCTACAACAGTTCCGGCCGTAATGAGAACATACCCACCAAAGAGCCGAGAGACACGAGCCAACGACGCACCATACAACGCCACGTCGACTATACCTTCACGATTTGGGATCCCAGCCACATTGTGAAGTGACGGTTGATCTAATCCTCCATCCGCTAGGATAACCCGATAACCTTCTGAAACCCACTGGGAGGCTAAACGATGTGCGGCTTTAGGAGCCCAACCTTCTGACTCGGTGGTGGGCGGCGCAACGAGTGCAAGCACTCGACAACCATCTGTCCTGACTCCCGCAGACGCGTCTACCTCGTCTAGCGTCTCAAGAGGCGAGAGTTCTGCCATATACGAGTATCTTTACAAGCTGGGCACAGAGGCCACAGCAACGCGGTTTCGGATTAGATAGAATGCAACTTGCCATCAACGCGACTAAGGTAGAGCCGCTTGGTGCGAGCGGAAAGGAAACCCCTCACCCCATAGGTACATCCCACCTAGGAGCATCTCCCCACAATCGCTCAAGCTGATAAAACTCTCTGGCCTGAGGATGAAATACGTGAACTACAAAGTCCACATAGTCCATCAGAACCCAACGCCCGCCACGAAGACCTTCTAGGTGTTCGGGACGGACACTGTCCTTCTTAAGTTCATCCCGCACATGGTCGGAGATAGCCTTAACCTGGACATCGGAATTCCCGCTGGCGATCACAAAGTAATCAGTAGCCGTAGAGATCCCCCGAAGATCAAGAACCACTACATCACTTGCCTTTCGTTCTAGGGCAAGCCCAACTGCCCGGTGTATTTCTTCCGGAACTCCGGTCAGCTCATCTTCCATCAGGGCCTACTCAACTCTGCGCTGCCTCGACGCTGACTGTGACCTCAACGGTTACATCGGTGTGAAGCTTGATCGGAACTAGAACCTCTCCCACGACCTTGATAACGTCGTCGAGCTGGACGGCCCTTTTGTCGAGAGTGAAATCTATCTCACCCGAATTGATTCGATCTGTGATATCGGCAACAGAAACTGAGCCAAACAACTGGCCGTCTTCTCCCGCATTTTCTTGGAAACTCAGCGAAAGCCCCTCGATCTGAGACGCCCGACGACGCGCTTCGAGAAAATCTCGGCGGGCTTCCTCTGCAGCACGAGCCTGATCGGCCTCAATGCGAGCCAGATTCTTAGCACTCGCCATATACGCAAACCCTTGCGGAATCAAATAATTGCGGCCGAACCCTGGCTTCACGTTCACCACTTCACCAACATCACCCAGGTTCGGGACCGACTGCTTGAGAATGAGCTTCATAATTCCTCCAGTTAGTGTCTAACTGGCCGTGATCTCCAACTGTTTGCGTAGATCAAGCCATGTATCTGCAATTCCCAAAAGCGCCGCGACACCAAACAAGATTGGGGCCGCGAACAGCACTCCCAGTATCAACATCAATAGACCGAGGAACGTAAGCCCCTCGTTCACAAATACGACGACACCTACGCCACGGAGTGCATAGAGTGCCGTCATAAATACCGCGAAATTTGCACCTACCCTAGTAGAGCTCTCGCCCACTTGAGCAAGGACGAGAAGGAGTCCAATAATTAGAACCCAAACGAGGTGGTCGTTGAACCCAAAGTATCTCACAGAACCCAACGCCTGATCATCTCCGAACCCAATCCGCTGATAGAGCCACCAAGCCACACCCAACGCGGCCATGGACTCTAAAGCAAGGACCGCCGGGAACACCGCAGCTTGTAACTCAACCGTTCGGTTCACCGCAGCGATGAAGACAGGGGAGACAGCCTGACCCTCACTCACCAATTCCAACGCGTAGAGAAAGTTGCCAAGCACAGCAACGAGCCGGTCATTTACCCCCCACTCTATGCTCGACCACGCACCACTAGCAAAAATACAGAAAATCGTGGTTCCAAAAAACGCTGCACCAACAGAGGCTAGGGACTTAGACGTTAGACGCCACTTCGGGACAACCAGTGTGATTGCAGCGAAAGATCCACCTAACAAAACAGCCCAACCCCGCTCCACATACCACAAAGGGTCTCGTTGACCGGCAAGAACAACAAACATCGCCAACACCGTTGCTATTAAAAGTCCCTTATTACTTATCCCTCTGAGACCGATCAAGATTAGGAGGGGTATACCAACGAGCATACCGGCAGGAAGAAGTGAGCCAACCAGAAGCAAACCAAACAGCACCGCTAATGTCCGCCATCCCGTGCCCGTGCTCTTGGGGACCCGGTTCGGCTCAATCACCATGATCTTGCGCGGCTCAAACTCAGCCGTCCTGACGTCGCATGTATGGAAGAAGAGCGAGGTAACGTGCGCGCTTCACCGCTGACCCAAGTTCGCGCTGAAAGCGCGCTGAAACCTTAGTGGTCCGCTTTGGCAAAATCTTTCCCTGATCGGTGATGAAGTGAGATAGCGTTTCGACATCCTTATAATTCAGGACTATTACTCGTGGACCCTCCATACGACGACGACGACCTCTCGCACCAGAAAATTCCGGCGGCGCGCTAGTTGGGTCACGCGGTTCTTCATCCCCATAGTCAGCTATAATCTCATCGTCGTCATCGTCGTCATCATCCTCGTCGTCATCTTGAGAGGCTCGGATAGGCATATCCGCCATAATGGATGCACCACTGGTCGGCTCACCTTCATTGATGATGAGCAGATAGCGTAGAACTTCCCCATCTAGTTTCAGTAGACGCTCGAACTCCGGTAAAGCTTCCGCGTCCGCAGTGAAATGAGCGACCACGTAGTAGCCGACGGATGCTTTCTTTATAGGGTAGGCTAGCTGTCGGGGACCCCAATGATCCACGGCGGAAATTTCTCCACCCCGCACGGTAGCAAGCTCGTGAAACTTCTCAAGCTTGGTGCTCGCGGCAGCCTCATCAAGTGCCGCGTCGAGAATGTACACAACTTCGTATAGCCGCATCTTCAGTTCCCTCGGTCCGTGAGATTAGAAACGGGCCCCATCTGTTCGAAACCTCGTCAGCGTCGAAGATTCCCAATGGAGCGGGATGATTTTTTTAGCTTCGCAGATTGCGGAGCGCTGGCCAAGCTAGCGGAAGCAGGTCGCCCATGGAAGCGGTGTAAAGCGACGGAGCCAACTGCTCGTTGTCCGTAAACGAAACCGAAACTCGAGCAGGCATCCATTCTCCACCGTCACAGACAACAAACCACTCCTAGACCACTAGGGATCGCTGCACTGCCGAAATCAAATACGGGTAACGCTCAAAACCCCAGCGCGCTTCCTCGACGTTTATACGTTCACGATTCGTGTGGGCGAACCGTTCTTCTCCAGGAGCGAAGCCGACAGTCGGGATACCATAAACTCCACACGACCAACCACCATCTGTGGCAAACTGCCAAGGGCGAATCGTCGCAGCTCCTTCTCCTTGACGTCGACCCACGGCCTCTGCGGCAGCTAGGATCATCGGATCGTTTGCGTCCATCATAAATCCCGGTGTCAGCAAGCTCCGCTCCTCAACCAGCCCCGTGTAAGTTCTCTGCCTCTCGGTCGCCATTCGAACATCCAAAGACAACCCATCCGGTATCTCTGGGATCCGAAATGAGATTGCCTCTCGCACGAGAGACATAAGTGACTCATCGTCACTACCTGGAAGGATTCGCCAATCAATAGTTACCACTGCCGAGTCCGGTATAACGTTCCGGCTCTCAGGAAGCACGTCGATCATCGTGGCGATCAAACTTGATGCTCCCAAGAGTGGGTCTGATGGTTGATTCTCAGCTAGGTCGCGAATACTCCCCAACACATCTCCGACAAGATCGAGTGCGTTGTGGGCGCGCCGAGGGACACTGGCGTGACCCGCCAATCCTGTAACTGAGACCTCTACTTCTGCTCGCCCTCGGTGGCCAATGCAGACATCCCCATTCGTCGCCTCACCTATAACAACGACCCCCGGCGTCACTGAACCGGATTCGAGTAGGTGTTTCATACCCAGACCGCCTCGTTCTTCCAGCACTGTGTGCGCAACAATGACGTCACCCGGGGCTTCGCCAATCATAGAAGCGGCGGCATAAGTCTGAAGCGCGAGAGGACCCTTAATGTCCATTGCACCGCGACCATGCAGGAATCCATCCCTGACTTCGCCAGAGAACGGAGGAACCTCCCACTCATCGTGATCGCCCTCAGCGACAACATCCATATGACAATTGAGGAGCGCGGATGGGGCATCTCCGCGACCGCGCGCCACACCAATCACATTTCCAGCGTTATCCACCCGGATGTCTTCGAGTCCTAGTGCATCCATCTCAGCCTTCACCCGACCGGCGACCTCCCCTTCCTCCCCAGGCAAACCCGGAATCCGAATCAGGTCGGCAGCAAAGGCTAGTGCGTTCTCGAAACTCGCTTCCTTTGACATTGATCAACTCCCACAGGATTCGTTTAATCTTTGTACGCAGGCGGGTGGCCAACCGATTCGGCTAACCACCCGCTCACGATCTTCTGTACTTGCCGCGCCTTTCTTCGACGCTCTGATCTACTCTGATCAGGCAATAAACCATGGAGCAAGAACAAGCGATACGACACTCATCAGCTTGATTAGAATGTTGAGTGACGGCCCTGAGGTGTCCTTGAACGGATCACCCACAGTATCACCTACGACAGCGGCCTTGTGAGGGTCCGATCCCTTTCCTCCATAAGCCCCACCCTCAATATACTTCTTGGCGTTGTCCCAAGCGCCACCAGCATTGGCCATGAACAGAGCCATGAGAACACCCGTTACGGTGGCACCAGCCAACAAGCCACCGAGTGCTTCGACACCCAGTACTTTTCCGACGAACACAGGAGCCAGAACTGCCGTTACACCCGGCAACACCATCTCACGGAGCGCCGCCTGTGTAGATATGTCGACACACCGGGCTGAATCTGGCTTGACGGTCCCTTCCATGATTCCTGGATTCTCCCGGAACTGCCTGCGAACTTCGTCCACCATTCCCTGAGCCGCACGCCCGACTGCCGTCATCGTGAGTGCCGCGACGAAAAACGGAAGTGTGCCACCGAGAAGGAGACCTATCACCACCATAGGATCTACGATGTTGATGGTATCAAGTCCCGTTGCAGACGCGTAAGCGGAAAATAGCGCCAAAGCAGTCAGTGCCGCCGAACCAATCGCGAAACCCTTCCCAATTGCCGCCGTCGTGTTTCCGATGGCGTCAAGAGAGTCTGTAATAGCGCGCGTTTCAGGCCCCAAGCCAGCCATCTCGCTTATGCCACCCGCATTGTCAGCGATCGGCCCATACGCATCGACGGACATTGTCACACCAACCGTGGCAAGCATTCCCACCGCCGCTATGCCAATACCATAGAGACCCGCGAAGCTGAATGCTACCGCAATCGCAACACATATCAGAATCACCGGGATCGCCGTCGACTCCATCCCGACCGCTAGACCCGTGATTATGTTGGTCGCCGAGCCCGTCTGGCTTGATTCCGCAATCCTATCTACCGGTTTCGCGGATGTGTAGTACTGCGTAACGGACCCTATCGCAATGCCCGCCAGCGTCCCAGCCAAAATCGCGTACCAAGGACCATCGACAGGATAGCTCTCACCGGAGAAGTTTATCCCCATACTGGTAACGACTGGGTGCATGAGTACTAAAAAGAGACCACCGGCAATCCACGTGGTTCCATGTAGGGCGTGTGAAGGATTTCGCTTCTCAAGTACCTTCATGAAGGAGATACCGACCAACGATGAGATCAAACCCACCATAGCCGTCGTCAGGGGTAATGCAATCGCCTCCGCCCTTGACCCGGCTAACATCGGAGCCGAAGCCCCTATCGCGATCGTGGCAACCATAGAGCCAACGTAGGACTCGAAAATATCAGCTCCCATACCGGCGACATCACCTACGTTGTCACCGACATTGTCAGCTATTGTCGCTGGATTTCGCGGATCATCCTCAGGAATCCCCGCCTCAACCTTACCCACGAGATCTGCGCCGACATCAGCGGCCTTCGTATAAATCCCGCCACCTACGCGGGCGAAAAGCGCAATCGTCGATGCACCCATCGCAAAGCCCGAAACTAGCTGGGCGTATGACTCGTAGTCCACCGCGCTTGCTGCGCTGGCTCCAAAAATAAAGTACAGGACACCCAGACCGACCATGCCAAGTGCAGCGACAGCCAACCCCATGACCGCCCCTCCAAAGAAGGCGATTCGAAGCGCCTTACCCTGCCCCTCGCTATTAGCTGCAGCCGAAGTGCGAGTGTTTGAGCGGGTTGCAGCCTTCATCCCCGCGAAGCCAGCTGCGACAGAACTCAGCGAACCAAAGACATAGGCCACGGCTGAGTTCCATCCGATTGTCCAGCCTAGGAGCCCCGCCACAATGACTACAAAAACGGCGAGCACAGTATACTCACGGCGAAGGAATGCCATGGCTCCATCATGAATCTGCTGACCGAGATCAATCATGACCTCGCTGCCCTGATCCTGACGAGTCACATACGCATAAATACCTGCTGCAATTGCCAGCCCCGCCACACCGAGTGCCCAAGCGTATCCGGTAAAGTCGACGAAATTCATTGAATCTGTTGTCCCCTGTATCGTCTTTAAATGATCTGTTTTCGAGTCAACGATTGAAGCGATTCATCACCGCTCCTACACCTTCTTCCAACCACATCCCAACTGCATCGGACAACTCTGGAAGTAGTCCGATCACTACATCTTCTTCTTCTTCAGGCATGGGACCTAGAACCCAGTTCGACATGTCGGAACCTTCTGGCTTCACTCCCACCCCTATCCTCAGCCGAGCATACCCGCTCGACTCAAGAGCACCCGACACCGATTTCAACCCGTTATGGCCACCTTCACCACCTTCCGGCCGGAACCGAATGCGCCCCACGTCAAGCGCCGCGTCATCAACCACAACAAGGAGGTCTTCTTCTATCTGAAAGCCCTCTAAAGCTTTAAAGGACGTTAAGGCCAGACCGCTCCGATTCATATACTTGGTCGGTTTCAGAAGCTTAACCTCGATGTCACCAACTTCTCCTTCACTGACAAGTGCATTCTCTTCAGGATGAAAGGGTCCGAAATCCCAGTCGTATGCTAGCCGATCTACTACCCACCACCCGACGTTGTGTCGGGTTTGATCGTACTCCGGACCGGGATTCCCAAGCCCTAGTACAATTTTCATTCTAGAAACCACTTAACAGAGCGGTCAGCTTTCAGAGTCGTCCGTTTCGGCATCTGCACCTGGAGCAGTATCACCCTCTGCTGCGCCCTCTTCCTCATCGGTCTCCTCTTCTACAACCTCCTCTTCCGCCTTCGGTGCTGCGACCGAGCAGATCGTTCTCTCCTGAGCAATCGTTACCTCGATATCCTCATCGAACGAAACGTCGGAAACATGAAGCACGTCACCGACCGCCATTCCACTGACGTCCACTTCTATTACCTCAGGTATCTTCGATGGGATACAACGAATCGGGATCTCGTGGATGATTTGCTCTAGAGATCCACCCTCAAGTCTCACACCCTCCGGCGTCCCCACTAGGTTAAGCGGAATCTCTACGTCTACCGCTACACCCTTCTGGATGCGAAGAAAATCCACGTGCAAAAGGGTCTCTTTCCACGGATGAGTCTGGATTTCTCGGACCAGAGTCTGCACCGATCCTTTTTCCCCTTCAACTTCAAGATCGACGATAGTGTTTTCCACCGAGATTCTTCGAAACAGGTAGTCCGCCTCATGCGTCTCGAGAGCGAGGTGGATGGGTGCCTCATCCCCGCCATATAGAACAGCTGGAGTCTGGCCAGCCTGTCGCATCTTGCGGGCTACGCTTTTCCCCGCCTCGTCTCGGCGTAATGCCTTCAGTATCGTGTCAGTCATATCTCTAGTTCCTCTGATTATCGGCCCCTGGGCGATCCCAGGGCCCTTTCCCTCAGTTGTCAGGAAGCATCTCGAAGAGTTGGCTTACCGATTCACTCGAGTGCACATGGTCGATCGCCTTCGCGAGAAGGTCGCCGACCGAAAGAATCTTGAGGTTATCGAACCGCTTGTTCTCTGGAATATGAATCGTGTTCGTGACCACCATTTCTTCCAGTGGAGCATCACTCAGCCGTTCAACGGCAGGCCCGGAAAGTAACGCATGCGTTGCCGCCGCATAAACCGCCTTGGCCCCTCTTTCTTTCAGGGCCACTACAGCATTAGAAAGCGTACCCGCGGTATCAACCATGTCGTCTACAAGAAGACAATTCATCCCCTCCACGTCACCCACTACATTGAGTACCTCGGACATGTTCGCCTTTGGCCTTCTCTTGTCGATTATAGCGAAGCTAGCACCAAGGCGCTTACCGAAACCGCGAGCCATCTTAGCCGAACCCACATCCGGGGCCACTACGACCAGATCTTCTAACTTTTTGTCACGGAAGTACTTGGTAAACACAGGCGCGGCGTACAGGTGGTCCACAGGAATGTCAAAGAAACCCTGGATCTGGTGCTGGTGAAAGTCAATCGACACCACTCGATCAGCACCTGCCGCCACAATGAGATTCGCGACTAGCTTAGCTCCTATCGCGACACGTGGCTGATCTTTGCGGTCCTGTCTTCCGTATCCAAAATACGGAATGACAGCCGTAACTCGAGCGGCACTGGCTCGAC
>CENY01012136.1_pt1 | contig 15721 bp, 10 predicted proteins | sample 356181 | NCBI WGS metagenome assembly CENY01 (sample SAMEA2619840, study PRJEB7988) | marine metagenome | isolation source: saline water (ENVO:00002010), including
AATTCACGCTGATACGTGGCGAGTTGGCTGAGTACACATGCTCCGCGCACATTCGATGAATTGGCGGTGCCGAAAAGTGTCCAAGAGGCACTCAAGAGTGCGAGTTTAGCCTCAGAACCCCCGCATCTACTGATTACTGGTCCAGCTGGAGTCGGAAAGACAGCCTCCTGGCGGCTGGTAGCGCGTCAGATGCTCGGTCCAGGATGGGAATCTACCACACATGTTTTGCAAGCTCGCGATTTGTTGCGAACTCGCGGTGCAATGGCAAAATTCGAGGAGTTCCTTAGACCTGGTGGCTCAGGTTCATCGGACACATTAGCTGGCCGTATGAGCCTAGATGCCTACGACCGAGGAATCATTTCAGCGTCGGAAGGAGATGTAGCACCCGCGGGAGCTGAACTGGAAATCGAACCAGGTAGAATCCCAGTCAGCCGATTATTGGTGATTGAAGACGCAGATCATCTTGGAGGCATTAGACAAGCATATCTTCGTCGAATGATGGAAACAGTCGGCATTGCTAGCAGATTTGTCCTAGTCGCTAGAGCGCCATCGCGCCTTATCGATGCAATCCGATCTAGGACCCAAATGATCCGAATCCCCTCCACAAGCCGCGAGACTGTAATCGATACAATGCAATCAATTGCCAAATCCGAATCAATCTCAGTCGATGAAGGTGTAATAGGCGATTTGGCCTATGTTGCTGAGGGCAATTTACGAAAAGCAATCTTCACATTGGAGATGTTACATGGACGCAAACTCACCGAGGATCGCTCCGCTGTACATCGCTTGGTTCAGGCCACAACGTTGCAAGCAGGCAGACATCTTCTGGAGCTTGCACTTCGTGGCCGAGTTGTTGAATGGCGGTGGGAGAATGTTAGAGGCCGCCGCTCCAAGGTATTAGGTGGCGCAATAGCAGAGATTGATCGTCTAATGAATGACCACGGATTAGATGCCGACGATATTATTTCACAACTCCATGATGTCCTGGTCGGCCGCCGTCTTTCACTACCCGATGAACTACGCTCTGAGTTAATCTCCTCATTGGCGATTTGTGATACACAAATTCGTAGTACCATGCACGCCAGAATCCCCTTCGAGAACTTTCTCCACAAGGCGGCAAGGTCTGGTAGAAAGCACGGCCTTGCCTTTGGTTAATGGCGGGCGCGGCAGGATTCGAACCCGCGGTCCCTGGCTTAGGAGGCCAGTGCATTATCCAGGCTATGCTACACGCCCACTTCGGCGACCGCATTCTCCTCAAGAACTCTGAGGGTGTCCAAATTGCTACTTTGACCTCTAATTTGAGCCGAGAGAATCAAGCCATGTTCGATGTCGGACAGGCATGGCGAGTGAGCGCAGCCTCCCAACTCCTTACGCCAAGGAGAGTGACCGGCAGGTGCAACAAGAGCAGGCATTGAGCCTGCGCGTAAAGGCCAGAGACGCAGGTAGGAGATTTTGGGTTAGGGCGGCTACAAGCAATCCTCAACCACAGTTACGTAACTTGTTGTCATTGACCGCTCCGATTACAACGGGCGTTCTGCTGATTGGATGGGAATACGCCTCATTTCAAGTAGCGATTGCAATTCATGTTGCACTAAGCCTTAGTCTAATACCCGCCTTTTTCGCCGCCTCCTTTGCTCGAATGTCAGCTAGAGACAGACTTCGCTTACGAGCAGTAGGTTTCCGCTCCATGAATTCGTACCCCGGTGTGGAACGCATACTCAACTCGCTCGATGAAAGAAGAATTAGGGAGAGAATTAGACTTTCATGCATTCTTCTTGCAACAATCGCTCTCGCGTCCCTCTGGAATCTAGATGCTGGAGAGACTCTTAGCTCGTTAGTTCTGGGGGCCTGTATCGTGTTGTCGACTATTTCTGCTTTCAACACCCAACAACTGGAAGCCTCAATCCCGATGCGGTCAAATTCCTTCCCTCTGCTGTCTCTGCACGCACCAACACTACATGATAGCACACTGGATCGAGTCTTGTCAGACCTCCTTGTCGCTCATCTAGACCCGGAAACGGCCAGCCATTGGGATATTTGGATCAAATCACTAGTTCACGACGTTCGAAGCGACCAAACACCAGAATCAGCAGTTGAACACCTGCTCGAGGCAATCCATTTGGAACACCTAGGATTACTCGATGAAGACGGCCTACTAAGCGAAACCCGTAGAGTCTTCAAAGTCTCAGCAATTGACGGGCTTTTCTCCTCAAATTCTAAGTTCAACATGATAACTCTCAGACGACTCCTCGCTCATACTAGGGCCTGGCAACCCGGCCTTTTTCGCCTCACAGATAGATTACAAGATTCAGTCATTAGAGGAGACCCTACTCTTACCGAGGAGGCTTGGAGATTAGATCTGGACCTGCCACCTAGGTGCGGTCAAGGCCAAGGAAATCTATTCGTGATGATACACAACCATTCAGGCAAGAATCAGTCGGTTGAAGTCGACATATTGGCTGCTGAAGGAGAACCGGAAATCCAAACTCTCCGAGTCTTTGCAAACGCCTCCTCACAACCTAAATCACCGATACCTTTAGGCGAGCAGAGAGGCGCATTGACCGAATCATTTGGCCGACTTCTAGCAGACTCAACAGTTCTCTGGATAGGCTTGGCGTGGCCCGATTCCATATCTGGTCCACACCCCGTACAGGTCACTCTAAGAAATGAGGAAGGAGAGACGATTGAATCAATTGTAGTAACTACCCTACTTTCCTCAGGAGTTCAGGCAGAAAGCATGGGTCATAGAATGGCCGATGCTGCATCCGAGGTACGAAGAATCGCCCTTGCACTTGCAGATTGAGACATATTTTCGGGGCGAAGCCCCGAGCGTCATCTTCATGTCGCAAACACGATTCGCCCAAGACGAGAACCATGGAGTCTTGGAATCTAGTTATCGTCGGCTCGGGGCCTGCCGCCCTAAGAGCCGCTATTGCCGCAGCGGATGCTGGAACTACGCCCCTGCTTCTCGAATCCTCTGGAATAGGCGCCGGAACCTCGGGCGCGGATCTCGCCGGCCTTGCAGTATCTATCGATGAAGTAAGCTCCTCCGGTCATCGTGATGACACCATTTCAGCCGGTGGCGAAACTACAGACAAGGTAGCAGCTGCAAGGGTTTGCGGAGAAGCACCCAGCATCCTTGCAGAATTGGAGAGATGGGGACTTGTTCTCCGTCGTAGAGAAGGAGGGCTTCCTCACACAGCTCAAATCGCCGGACACAGTATGCCTAGAATGACAGGCTGCGGAGATGCAACCGGACGAAACATCGCCCGAATTCTCGAAGAGCAAGCCATGAAGAGAGGTGTTGTTCGCCGTTCAGATATCCAAGTAATGTCGTTGGTTATGGACGGTAAGCAAGTAAGAGGTCTTACAGCTTACGATACCAACACAGGAGAAGTCATCGGAATTCAAGCCAAGGCGGTACTCCTCGCTACCACTGGCCATCAAGGAATTTGGTCGAATCCATCAGATGGAGCCGGATTAGGCTCAGCACTGGTTGCCTCAGCCAGCCTAGCACTCACTGGGATGGAAAATAACCCTACCCACCCACTTACTGTAAGAGGAACAGACCTCAACATAACACTCGATGTTTTAGGATCAGGCGGCAGAGTTAGGAAATCCAGTGGAGAGGATGTTGAACCCAGCGAAGTTGGCGATGATGACTGCGTCTTAGATTTGAGAAGCTTGGAATCTGATGCTAAGACTTGGTTCTCCAACACACATACTAGAATCAAGGACAGAACAGGTCTAGATATGTCTAGAGATGTGATTCCAATTACAACAAGTATTGCTACAACCACAGGGGGTGCCCCAGTGGATGAACATGGCCGAGTAACCTTCTCCAAAGGTAAAAAATGGGCCACTGGCCTCTATGCGGCCGGACGCTCTGCAAACAATGGAATGCATGGAGAGGGGATGTTAGCAGGTAACCTAATCCTCGATGATTTAGTAGGCGGTGGAAAGGCAGGAAACCATGCAGGCACTTGGGCCAAAGAAGCATCTTTTGGGGGCTCAAATTTAGTTGAAAAAGCAATTACAAACTCCTCAAAGAGACTTGAATCTTTGAAGTCAGGAGAAGGAGTATCTGTAGGTCAAGCATCAGCAACTTTGGCTTCTGTAATGTCCTCTTGCATGAACGGCTCTAGAGATAAATCCTCACTCAAAGCCGCCGCAGATGCTATTGCTGAGATGAAGAAAAACGGAATCAAAGTAACAGATCAATCAAGCGTGATGAATACCGAGATGTGTTCGGCTCTGAAACTTCAGGGAATGATTACTATCGCCGAGCAGATTACAAAATCTTGAGGAATTTCAATGAGTGAAGAGCCAACAATCTTCACTCGTATCATCAATGGCGAGTTGCCTTGCCACAAAGTGTATGAGGACGACCTCATTATTGCCTTCTTGGACATTCAACCCCTGACAAGAGGACATACATTGGTTATTCCAAAAGAGCCAGCCCCCTCAATAGACCAATTGAGCTCAGATTCCGCAGCAGCTCTTGGTAGGGCTCTACCAGTGGTAAGCCGTGGCGTACTCAAGGCGACCGGAGCGACCGCATACAACCTCGTACAAAACAACGGGCACGAGGCGGGCATGTCTATCGCTCACGTCCACATTCACATCATTCCACGATATCCTGACTCAACTCATTCTTTCCTCTGGAAATATGGAAAGATAGACCAAGAAGACGCAAAAATCCTTGCTGAAAGCATTTCAGCAGCCACAGAGTAGAATCGGTGTATTCTCAACCCCCAGCACCCTCGGAGCCCCGTGTCGGACTCAGAAAGTGCGCCTGAGATACTACCAGAGTTGTCCGAAAGCGCGACTAGATTGAAGCGAGATAAACTGACTCGTGTTCCATATAATCACGAAGGTAAACATCCAGGAAAGCGATGGGCCCAACTAGCACTTGACTTGATGTTTGAATTGGGGAATAAAGCAATTTTCAGGCGATATGACGCCGACCCAACCCCCTCCGCAGAAGGGGGCGTTATCTATGTTGCAACTCACATCAATGGACTGATCGACCCTATGGTAATTACTCGAGTCCAAAATAAGCGAGTGATTTCACTCGGCCGCCATGATTTGACCACCCGCCCCGTAATCGGTTGGTGGGCTAGGCGATTTGGGACCCAACCCGTTCTCCGTCGAGCAGAAGTGGAAGCAGGCGTTGTAGATGCAGATTTTGCCAGACATATCAATGACAGAGGTATGTTGACTGTCGCCTCATGTCTAGCAACTGGGCATTCGGCAGTTGTGATGCCAGAGGGTAAATCACATCAAGACTGCAAACTACACGCGTTACGAACAGGTTCTTCTCGCTCGGCACTCGCTTCTGCTGCTATCGCAGACGAGAGAGGTTTACCTGCACCAGTAATCCAAACTGTTGGCCTACATTGGCGCACTCATCATTGGCTTCGCACCGACAATTATGTTGAGTTCGGGGAGCCGATTGAGATTCCATCGATATACTCTGCCGAAGACCGCGCACGTCTAGTTTCAGGGGAATGGGTTGAACCTAATCATGACGCCACCAGAGAATTACGCGATCGCATATTCGATACCCTCTCGCCAATGACCCCGGATGCTCCTGATTGGGAAACTTATCGGGCATGGAAACTTCTGGCCCACATTGGCGCTAACAAAGCCGGTACACCACTGAAAACATTGGCTGAGGAAGTACAAGCCACCAGACAAGTAAGGGAAATCATAGGTAGAGATGAAAATAATCCAATGATTGAACAAGCTAAAGAAGCAGCAGAAATCCTTCACAAGAACGATTTGTATGCGACCGCATTAGATTCATCAAATCGTTTGCAAGGCAAAACAGTATCTGAACATCTGCTTGGTCTTCTTGGTTTACTCCTGATACTCTCCACGCTACCAATTACACTCCCTTCATCAGGAATACAGTGGGGGCTTGCAAAATTTATGGCCGAAGGTAGCGATGAGGGATTGGACTCGCGCACGACTTACTTCATGCTTGCAGGAATGTTTTCACCGATATTTTTCTGGCCCCCTGCGGCATTATTGGGTACCTATCTATACGCAGGTATATCGGTGCAATTAGTTACTTTATACACATTCATCTTACTGATGCTCGCTTTCTATTTAGCAGCCTCAATCGCATTATCTGGCTATGATTTGTGGTCCGACTCAGCAAGTGCATCTCGACGTGTGAAATTGAGTAAGAGTATAGAAGGGGAGAGATTTCACGAACTCATTGAAAAGACCCATTCTAGACTCGGCGCTCTCAAATAGGACAGCCAATAGCCGACATTCATGGATGGCAAGTCGGCAGCTAGCGCAGTTACGGATTGGCTAGCACGTGAGAAACTTGAGTACAGGGAAGTTACAGACCCTCAAGCACTTATTCATCTTCACGTCAAATACCCTCCCACTAAACAAGGGCACGTCTTCAATATTGTAATCCCAAAGAACCGAGATCTTGTGTTGATTTACTCGATTACTAGGGTAGACGAGGGCCAACAAAACGAGATGCGCGACCATGGTAAAGAAGATCCTGATGCTTGGGAGAAATGGCTTCATGATACCAGAATTCAATTGACTCGTTCTAACCTTGATTGGGTACTTCACGTAGGTAAGTCAAAGGACGATTTACCCGGCCCCTTGCAAGCATTCAACCTCTCAAGTCCAATATGGTTCGACGGACTAACTCAAAACGAATTTATGCAGACAATGAGGAGCGTTTGGTTGTCCAAATTAGAACTAATTCATCAGGTGAAGTATGCTTATGGAAAAGGAATCGGTAAACCCGGTAAGGTAGACGATTGGGAAGCAAAGAAAGCCAAACAAAGCACAACAAAAGCCCCAAAGAAAAAACCGAAGAGCCATTCAATCGATACCGATGAGACTGGGGGCTTCGGTAGTGATTTTGACCCTACGGAATGGGTTTGAATTTCCAATTTAATTGGGTATTCCTCCATCTTTGTCCTCGTGCGGGCGTATGACGCGTGGGCGTGTAGGTTAAGTATCCAAAGAAACCAACAATGAATATTGTAACGGCAATGCCGGAGGGAACGAGATGGAGACAAAGAAGGTAAGGAGTAGCATGACGTTGGTTCTCATCATGGTGATGAGCCTGTTTGCAACGTTGGAATTCTCAGATAGAGCAGAAGGAAGCGAGATTGTAGTGACAGATGCGATACAAGTGGTCGCAAGTGGAACGCATAATGACAGAATGGTTACCATGGATGCTGATTCTATGGGCAACACTCACTTTGTTTGGAGTAGAAATACTCAGCACTTGTACTACAAAATGCTCGACCCCAGAGGCGAGGTCCTTATTGACGAAACCCAAATCTCTAACCCAGGAACTCACCGTGCTAATCATCCAGATGTTGCTGTAGATCATGATGATAATGTCCATATTGTTTGGACAGATAAATCAGGACAGTGGACAATATTCTACACCCTCTTAGACCCGTCCCAAGATGATCAAGATGGCAGCTCAGGTTTGGACGCCGTCCTCTCAATAATCAATGACGAAGAAATAGCCAGTCACCAGCAGAATCGTGACTGGCCAGCTGTAGCTGTAGACTCTCAGAATAACCCACACATAGTTTGGGAAGATTCCTACGAGCAACTGGACAAATTTTACCAACAGCCTCAGATATACTACTCTATGCTAGAAATCGATCTTCCTGGTCGCGAAGCAATCTCTGCAATAGGCAACACACTACTGACTCCAATCATTGGACACAAAGGGCACCCTGATATTGCGATTGACGCAGATGACTTCGTGCAAGTTGTCTGGGACGATACTCGAGGTGGTAAGGTAGAGATGGTCGCACCTATCGATACATCTGGCTCAATGAATACAGAATGGGCCGACATGTGTGTTGTTTTCTATGGAGGAAACTTCGCCAGTGGAGGTGCCTTTGAAGGTCTCAAGCCCATGCTACAAAACGGAAACATCACAGTATTCGAGACTCTTTACGCATTAAGTGGAAACTGGCCATCTGCCGCTACTTCAGGTAACTGTGCAAACGCATACCAGACAGGCGGCTCTGGAAGCCAGGGACCCCGCAACACTCATCTTGGCCAAACCCCAACTGACGACTCCGGCGGTATTCGTTATCTAACGGAAGTAGTCTACGACAACCAAGCAACGAACCTCCCTCAAGACGGAGGGTATTATTCTGAATTCTGGGGCCCTGGTACAACTTGGGCCTGCCTATCTTGGAGAGATATTCAGGGCCGAATGGGTAACGCCGCGAACCCACCAACGCAGTTGGACCACAGATGGAACCCGAATGCAACTAAGATTGTAATTCCAATTTCAGACGAAGGCCCATATGGAGGAGACCCAGCACAGGCCTCTGATGATATTCAAAGTATCAATGAGGCACACGATGCTTGTGTAGAGGCAGGCATTGTTCCTGTTCCTCTATTGGCCGCAGGTTGGGGCCAAGGCTCGACAGATGTAGGGTCTCACATGCAAGATCTTGCTCAATGTCCAAACGGATTTGTCTCACTAACCACTAGAACGTGTCCAGGTTCAACAATTCGGAACACAGATGCAGGTGGAAAAACATACAGTTTCCCTACCTCAGCTAGTAGTGCTACCGAACTTCAACAAATGGTCGAAGCTCTAGTTTATCTTGCAACCAATAATTCTCGTGAGATATTTTTGACTATTCTAGATCCTTATTCAGTGTTGGATAACCCTCCTCCTGGCTGGACAAAGGGAACTGCGGGTACAACCGTATCGAATAATCGGTATGTCGAAGATATCGGGCCATCAACCGACCAGTTGGGATATGGCCACTTAGTAGTCGTGAATGACACACGAATTACCCTTCAAGACGCATTCAGCCTCCACCCCTCTATTGCAATTGATACATCCGGAAACACACATATTGCATGGATGGATGGTCGCGCATATGGCTTCGATATTGATGTGAATTACGAAATCTACTATGCTAGATTGAGACTTCGTGGCTCAGCAGCTTGGGATGGAGCCCCCTCTGGCCTCCCATCCTACGGAATAAAGCAAATCACAGACTCTGCGATATCCACAGTTGAGGGACTCAACAATATCGATAGTCAGAGACCATTCGGTGCTAATTCACACATGCCTGAGATTCTCACTGATTCTTTTGACAACGTGCATATTGCATGGCTCGACAATAGCAACGAGACTCAGGGCGAGACAATCATGTACACACGTCTAAACCATACCAACGATGCTCACCCGAATGGCTTCCCACTAAACTCGTTGGCTTCGGGAATAATCGAGGAATGGGAACTTCATGAAATCTCAACTTGGGATTCTGATAAGTTAGGCCCTAACTCACCTTATGCGCCAGACCTAGGTCAGCCGCCTGCATTCGCCAACGACCTAGGCAGTGGAGTACATATCGCCTGGGCAGATACCAACCGGTGTAATGAAAATAATAACCAAGGAAAATACACCCTGTGTTATGTTCACGTTCTAACAGGTCTAGTTGCAGTAGATTTAGCTGAAGATGAGACCTTCTATCACACCATTGAGCCCGGCCAGCAGACAACTTACAACATGACTATCTCAAACCCAACTCCAGGGCCTGCAGAACTTGTCGCTGACTCATACACAGTAAGTTTGCTAGGCGTTCCAAATAATTGGACTGTGACCTTGTTCTTCTCAACAAACCACACCCCAATTTTCGACTCAACACCTGTATTCCTGCGTGGCGGAGATGTAGTACCGGTATACATGCGCGTGCGCGCACCTACTATCTATCAAGCCAATGCGGACGAACTGGCCGCAATCACTGTAAGCGTAGTATCTCACAAAGATCCAGCGATTAATGATGAGAGACTTACTTTGACTTTGATGGACGTAGTCCATGGAATCAATCTGGATACCAGTCACTATCAGGTAGACGTAGAACAGGGACAATCGGCAATATTCTCGATTACCGTAACTAATACAGGAAATGTCTACGATACATTTGCTTTCTACGATCCAACCACTCATGAAGGCCAAACCGAATGGGGCTTACCTTTCGGTTGGGGAGTTTCTTTCCCAACCTCGCTTTCTTTGGACCCAACCCAATCGGTAACGCGTAACTTGCAAGTCAGCGTTCCAACCTCTCAAGAACCAGGAACATTCGTGATCTATCTGAAAGGATGGTCTACTGGGGAACCTGTATTATCGATCGATAGAGGAACTTTTGATGTACTCGAATTATGGGTCAATGTATCGATAAGAAGCTCCGGTAATATTATTTTCAATCTAGGAGATACAAATGAGCATGTTCTACCTGGTGAATGTGCCGAATTTGACATAGAAGTCACCAAGCACTACACGCCTGGATTCCTTGTCTTTACAACCCCGGGTGGCCCCGATGAAAGGCCGCCTGAGATTTCAGAATCGACCTGGCGTTATGATAACTGGGTAGTTGACCTAGATTTCGCCGATGCTCCAGGTGGTAATGGAATTGGAGATAATGATCCAAGATATTGGGGTATAATCGAAACACCCTATACAGTTACTGCAATAATGTGCGCTCCATACAATGCCACGGCTGGGCTGGGCGAATCAGTCACCGTCAAGGCCAACCTAGAAGGAGCACCTAAAGTTAGAGATTCAGTTGTATTGGTGACAAATGTAATCCAAGTCTACGACTTAGAAGCATCAGTTCCGCAAACCAACTTGGAATTGCACCCAGGCGAGTCCTTCCAACTCGACACTATCATAGAAAACACAGGTAATGGCCCGGACAGATACGATATTGCGGTTAATTCAATAATCGATTCAAACGGAGCCTCCGCTGTTTGGGATATTGAAATTCCACGAGTAATTTTTGAAGAACTCCCTCGAGATGAATCTCAAGAAGTAGCCATCCAGATTAATGTCCCAGAGAAGACTTACGCAGGTGAATACACCGTACGCCTAGATGTCTTGAGTGAGGAACCATATGATGGAACTAAGTTGAGAGATACAATTGTTCTGAATATTGAAATCGTAGAATTCCACGACATGCGAATAGAACTAGACCCTGCTATCGAATCACGAATCAAAACCACCGCACCGGGTAGAACCGTGCGCTTCACAATGAATGTCAGTAACTTTGGAAACGTCGATGATCACCCATCGATACACAATCACACTCAGAACACCGCTGGCTGGGATCCTATTCCAGGTATGAACACCCTGAGTGGGTGGACTGTCAATTATGCTCTGATTGAAGGGTTCGATACCGAATTCCCAATCGAACGACCATGTGTTCAATTGACCGTAGGGCAGGATCCTCCAGAAAATGACTGCTACACGACAGCAGTTGGAACATCGGCAGGGACGGTAATGCTCCCCGTCATGCCTGCGTATACTACGTTACAACTTGTTGCGATAATCGACATAGATTCAGGCGCCACATTACAAGACCGTGAGATAGGAATCAAGGTCCAATCCGCCTTCGGCTCATCCGAAATAGACGGAGACCACGATGAGACACCAATTTGGGAGGATTCCTGTACTATCGACCAAAACGAAGATGGCTTACCAGACCTTGTTCACCCATTCTGTGATACAAATGAGCAAATCCTTGAGCTCCGATTGAGAGCGCCAGATTTGGAAATTATGAGTGTCGAGGTTGATTCTACTAAAGCCAAGGTTGGAGAGATGCTTCCAGTAACTGTAGAAATCCAAAATATTGGAAATATACACGCGACCGATGTTAATATCATTCTCTGTGTTGATCAATCAAAGAGGTCGATTGAGAAGAATGGCTGTCTAGAGGAAAATGTCGCCTATAGGCAACTAATTGAGGCAGTCATGCCGGTTGGGACGAATGGGGACGATTCCCCACCAAAGATCACCCTTCTGTACCTAGTAAAGGCCGGAACTCACGACGTGATTGTAGTAGTTGACCCAGACAATAATATCGTTGAATCCGACGAAGACAACAACATAATGGCAGTTCCTGGTGGAGAAATGGGGTCAAATTGGGGAGTACTAGATACTGGTGTAGAGATTGTGGCCATATATTCGGTTCCTGCAATTATTCTAGGCGCAACGATAGCTCTGATGTGGGTTGCAGGAGTAGTCATGTACGGACGCAGAATGGAAGCCCTAGCACGCTTCGCAGAAAAGAGCAGCCTAATGGCTAATCTAAGCGATGACGACCAAGTCTTCTGATTGGAATTAGCGGGCCAGCCACCATGGAAGTGGCGTCCCCTCACGAGCAGCCACTAGGCTGCCTGTGTTGGAGGCGAAGTCCCGCAGCAATCTTTCACGAAGACCCTCCATCATAACTTCTGCATCCATTGATTGGATACGTAATCCTTGGGAAAATAAGTCCAGATCCAAAGGCCTTCTTGGATGGTTCAGCATAGCATGGGCAAGCTGCCTTTCTTCGTAGGTTTCAGAGGATTCGTCGATAGTTGGGGCAACTTTCTGCATTACCTGCTGGTGTAGGGCGATTATCGCATCTCTCTGCTCATCAATTCTCTCAAGTGCCTTATCCATATCGGAAAGCATCGACATGGCCTCAACTAATGGCAACCGCCTTCGAGTACCAATATTGTCGACTACAGAATCCAAATCTCCCGGCAGATTGGACGACAAACGGATAGGGCCGCCTTTGGGCATAGTTCTGTGTTCAGCACGGAACAGGTTAGGTCCTAAATCGAGTCTTAGCGAAAATGATTGATTGACAGTGTACATCTTCTTAGGCGGACCTCCTTTGACGGAAGGCACCTTTTCAGATTCAACGAATCCTGCTTCTTCTAGAACCCTCAGATGCTTTACCACAGCCTGTTGACTAATTTCAAGTAATTCAGACAACTGTAAAGGGTAGTGCGGCTCCTTAGCTAAACGCTTCAAAATGGCTCGACGTGCCTTGTTTTCAAGGATGTTGAGAGCCTCATCAAAGTCCACCACGACTTACCAACCCAAGGTTGTGTAGTGGAAGGGGGAATAAAAACCCAAGTGTGCAATGAAAACGCCTGATTTCACTCAACCTTCGTCCCAGCCCTTCCAAGCATCCTCACCATCTTCTTCTCCTATTTGTAAATCATTTTCATCAGATATTGTCTCGATGGCTTGATTATTAGTCGAACTCCTAACAAATGGGTCTGGCACATCTGAAATCTCCTTATTCTGTTCCTGATGTGCGCGATAGAGTTCATCGGTGGTCATTACTCGCCCATCGATAATCAACCCACTAACTTGTTTCCCATCTTGGTTTGATTTATTTTGGAACATCAATATTGCAAAAATCAATGCAATAATTCCACTCATCACTCCTAAGCAACATGTACCAAAGGTCGCTAAGACCAATGGGTCCGTAAAAAATTCAATGTCACCTGCGGAATCATCCACCAACCAGAGTACTGAATCACCCTCATTATGTAGGGTGTATGTGCCACTATCACACCCATTTGGAAAGCAAAAGACCCTTACTGGGGCATATGAAGTTCCGTTCACAAGTCTTTCAACATGTAGTCTAGTGGGGCTATCTCCGGAGAATTCCTGGTTCTCTTCATCCAACAAACGCAATTCTGCAGCGGGGGCATCTCCACCTTCATTCACCCTTAGTGCAACGTAGACATGCCCACCGACAAAATCTACTGAGGCACTTTCTCCTGCTTCAAGCCGCGCTATATTTTGTTGTTCTGGATCCAGCATTGGTTCCATTTTCTCATAAGTACCGGGTAGGGCCGCCATGAATGTGATTAGCAACAGCACAGAGATTGCAGAAGACCATTGCGCAACCCGTCGGAAGTTCACAGCCACACCTTACTCAGTGAGCGCTCACATTTGATGCTTGGTCTCATTATCGCCCTAGGATTTCCGCAAGTTTCTCTGGAAGATAGGTGTCGGTTACGAAATCTAAACCATACTTCGCGAGTGACTGCTGTTCAGCTTTCTTTCCTAATTCAAGCATCAGTTTGATTTCCTCTTGCCATTCAGCATCAGCAAATCGCGGGTCACTTAATTCTGCATTCAGTGCTTGAATATCCTTACTCGACAAGTCATCAGCAGGCAAGTCATACGACTCAATATCTCCTGCCCGAATCCCAAGATAAACAGCGCTTGGTGTTGCAAGATATTCTGAAATATGCGCGGTTTTGATAGCACCATAAGCGATCGACGCATAGATTCTGTAAGACCAAGGGTCACCGTCGAGGAAGACTAGAACAGGTAAATTCCATTCTTCATTCATTCTCTTAATGATTCTACGAGTGGAACGAGCCGGCTGGCCCTTGAGATGAACTAGAGCACACCGAGACGACTCATCAAATCCATTTTCGACCAGCCTGTCAAACATTCCACCAGTCTCTATAGCCATTACAAAATCGACATCATGGTCGACTAAGCGTAATTTCTCAAGCTCGACATTGTAAGGGACGCCGTAACCTGAATCTCCAACGTCGTCACGACAATTTATCCGCATCCATTCTCCTCGTCGATTTCTTTCTTCGAAGGTAATGTTTCCAATGATTCTCGCACCATCTTCTTCAGGCCTTAGTTTGAAGTCCTCTCTCATACATTTGGTTATGATTTCTAAATCTTCAGCGAGATTGTTACTTTCATTTTGAGAACCAAATTTTCCATGCCCCCACCCTTCCGAAATATAGTACATTTCTCTTAATGTCGAAGATTTTCCCGCTTCGATCATCTCCTCGATAAATTCTGTAACGTGCAGGGCACGCAACAATTGTCTTGCACTTCCAAGGGAGGTAGCATCTCTAGTGGACCTCTTCTTCCCATATTTGTAAACGCCGAGTTTAGAGTCAAAGGAAATGTTCTGCTTTGTCCTCACAGGCAGTGTCATAGTGGGAGGATCTCCCTTGAGCATCTTGTTATGCATCTCACCGGCTATATCGTGTAGAGCTTCGATTACCTGCTCCTTTGTGTATCCATTTGCACTCATTCAACATCATCCTCCATAGCCAACGAACCCCAATCCCCACTCTCGACAGAAGCTCCTTCTGTTTCTGCAGGTGTGGTTTCAGAATCAGATACTTCCTTACTTGTATCGAGACTCTCAATTATTTCGGCTCTGTCTAATACCCTTTCCAAGGATCCAATATCTTCGTACCTTGAGTGTTCGGCTTCGGCCACCGCCAAAGCCTCGACTTTACGCATTTCATCGAGTAATTTTTCATCGATTTTATTAGCGCCGATAATATCACCATTACCACGGAAGAAAATATCAGTTTCATTCCAATCACCCTTTGTTAACCCCTCAACTGTAAACCGAATTTCAGCAGATTCTCCGGGATTGAGAGTATCCAGCCTCCAAGCCCATAAACCGTTAGTTTCCTTCCTTCCTCCCCGGGGGTTTTCGGCCATACTCACGCCTTCTCCTTCAGGCCACTTTGCTAGGATGGTATAGGCTCGAGCTCTTGCGGTGTAATTGTATATCGTAACCGAACAAATATTCTGCTTAGCGTCGTTATCCCAAGAGACTTCATCTTCGAGAAAGACCGCATTCATGATTCGAGTTATGACTGGAGACAGATCAGGCTCCTCTCTTCCCAACATTTCACTTGATTTTCTTGATATCTCAGGTAAAATTATGTTGATTAAGTCGAATTTTTCTTGTGCTTTCTTTTTCTGTTTACTCTTTTTTAGATGATTCTTCAGACCACGTCCAACTTCAAGCATAGCCCTTCGTATTTCTTCATGGACCTCTACATTATCAGAAACAGCCTCCTTCGCTTCACTGGTAAATTGTACGTTTGTGGAGGCCAGATGAATCAA
>CENY01162610.1_pt1 | contig 15639 bp, 15 predicted proteins | sample 356181 | NCBI WGS metagenome assembly CENY01 (sample SAMEA2619840, study PRJEB7988) | marine metagenome | isolation source: saline water (ENVO:00002010), including
CTGAGACCCGATGGTCATAGTGGGATTCAGAGAGGTCATGGGGTCCTGAAAGATCATGCCGATCTGCCCGCCGCGAATGTCTTCCCCGTCGATTTCCTTCTGGCCGATGATATCCCGGCCGCGCAAGCGCGCTGTTCCCGACCTGATCCGGCCTGGCGGCATGGGAATGAGCCCCATGATGCTCTGCACCGTCACTGATTTCCCGCAGCCCGATTCGCCGACGATTGCCAGGGTTTCTCCCTCATCCAGCGCGAAGCTTACGCCGCGCACTGCCTGAACCACGCCGCCGTAGGTGTCGAATTCGACGTGGAGGTTCTCCACTTCCAGTAATTTGCCAGCCTGGTCGTTCAATCCATGGACCTCATGCGTGCATCCAGCGCGTCGCGCAGCCCGTCGCCCAGCAGGTTGAATGCCAGCACGGTGATGCTGATGAACAGCGCGGGAAAGATCAGTTCGTGGGGAGTGGTGAGCATGGTCTTGATGCCTTCGTTGCACATGCTGCCCCACGAGGGCGTGGGTGGTACCACGCCCATGCCGATGAACGAGAGAAAGGCCTCCGTAAAGATGGCGCTGGGCACGGCGAAGGTGAGGGTGACCAGGATGACGCCCAGGGTGTTGGGAATCATGTGCCGCAGGATCAGGTAGTTGGTCTTGGCACCCAGCAGGCGCGAGGCGCCGATGTAGCCTTCTTCCCGGATCTGCAGGATCTGCCCGCGCACCAGTCGTGCGGTTCCCGGCCACGACAGCAGCACCATGGCGAGCAGCATGGGCAGAATGCCGCTCTCACCGGCACCTACGTCGAACAGAATCTTGAACAGGATCATGAACAGCAGAAACGGCAGCGCCACCACGAAATCTGCGAAGCGCATGAGCAGCTGATCGGCGTTGCCGGCCAGGAATCCCGCCGCGCTGCCGTAGATGACGCCAAACAGCATGAAGATTACCGGGGCGCAGATACCGATGAACAAGGATACCCGGGCCCCGTGCATCAGTCGCGCCAGCATGTCGCGGCCGAGATTGTCGGTGCCCAGTGGATGCAGGCCCAGTGTCACCTTGTCGCCCACGGACAGCGCATCGGGACTGTCTGCCAGGCCGCGCACCACGGCGTCATCCGCGGTAATCACGCGCTTTACTTCCGCTTCCAGAGTTTCGTGACCGATGCGATCACCGAAGGCATCCAGGCTCACCACGGTGTAGTAGTAACGCCGTGGTGCGAGGTCCAGCAGGTCCTCGAAATAGGTGTGATTGGGGGAGAACGTCTCGCCCAGGGGCAGCCCGAAGGCATTCTCCGGCCCGATGGGGAAGATGTTGCGGTAGATGAGATAGCCTGCCGCGTGAGGGTCCGGGTCCCACACCAGCCGTACGGTCTGATTGGTGGCGGGTGCTGCCAGCCGCAGCCCATGGCCGTCGCCGTTCTGCAGGCTGGGGTCCCAGGCGCTGTAAGGCTCTACGACGGTGGCGCTGCGGTCCGCGCCGGGTGGCTTGCTGATCTGATCCACGTCCTGGGCGGCGGGGTCTACGTCCCACACCAGGGGCCCCAGAAGCGTGAAGGCGGCCAGGCCCATCACGATGTACAAGGAGATCAGCGCGCGGCGATTGGCCTTCAGACGGATCCAGGCGTCCTGCCAATACGATAGAGAGGGGCGCGACAGTGTCTGGGCGGCATGAGTGGCCGGCGCCGGGCGGAAGTCTTCGGGTGTGAGAGTGGCTTCGCTCACGGCTACTCCAGTCGCACCCGGGGGTCTACCCAGGCGTACAGCAGGTCTACCACGATCACCATGAACACCAGAAAGGCGCCGTAGAATACGGTGGTTCCCATGATCACCGTGTAGTCGGATTGCTGCACGGCCTGAACGAAGTAGCGCCCCAGACCGGGGATGGCGAACACGGATTCAACCACGAAGCCGCCGGTGGTGATGGCGGCGATGGACGGCCCCAGCACGGTGATCACGGGCAGGATCGCATTGCGCAGCTGATGGTTGGTGAAGATTCGTGACGGCGGGAGTCCCTTGGATTTGGCCGTACGAACGAAGTCGGAATTGACGATCTCCAGCATGGATGAGCGCATCAGGCGTGTGAGGTAAGCCATGGTGCCCAGCCCCAGCACCATGGACGGCACCAGCATATGAGCGATGGTGCCCCAGCCCACCGCGGGCAGCAGCGATGTTCCGAAGAAATTGTTGGCGTTGACGATTCCCAATTGCCCCAGTGCGGCCACCACGAAGCTGGGTACGGAAATGCCCAGGATCACCAGAAACATGATGATCACGTCTGGTAATCGGTTTCGATACAGCGCAGTGAGCGCGCCCCACAGCACACCGCCGAGCCCGGCGAACACAATGGCAAGAATCCCCAATGTGGCGGATACGGGGAAGTGTTCGTAGATGATGTCGTTCACGTAGCGATTCTGCTGGGCGAACGAGATCCCGAAGTCTCCGCGCAAGAAGTTGGCCAGGTAGATCAGATACTGCTCGTGCACTGGCTTGTCGAGACCGTACTTGGCCTCCAGGTTGGCGCGGATCTCCGGAGACACGGCCTTGGCGTCCGCCAGTGGGTCGCCGGGCACGTTGTGCATCACGAAAAACGTGGCGGTTGCGATGAACCAGACCGTGATCACTCCCTGAATGAGCCGCTTGAAGGTGTATTTCCACATGGCTCGTGATCAGGGCTCGTCGATGTAGGCGTAGGTGTAGTCCGGATCCAGCCCCACGGCTCGTCGCACCATCCCTTTCATGGCCGGGTTTACCACGAAGGTGGAGCCGCGCTCGTAGTTGGGAAGCACGGCGGCATCCTCTATGAGGATGCGCTGAATCTCGCCGAACGCGTCCATGCGGGTTTTCGGGTCCAGAGATGTCTTGGCAATTTCCACGTTCGCATCCAACTCGGCATTGGCGTACATGCCGCGGTTGTTGGGGTTCCAGCTTGCGAACAGATCGCCGAACGTGAGCGGATCGTCGTAATCCGGACCCCAGCCGGCCATGACCATATCGAAGTCGCCGGAGGTCATCTTGGCCAGGCGCTGCTTGAAGATCTGCTTGTCGATCCTGACGTCCAGGCCCAGGTTCTTGCGCAGCACCTGCTGGAAGTACTCGGACTGCAGGCTGGAGAGCGGGTTGTCGCCGGTGAGCAGCACCAGGGCAGGGATTTCGCCCAGCTCCCGTTTGGCCTGGGCGAGATGTTCCCGCGCGGCGTCCAGATCCATCGTGGGTGCGGGCGCGGGATACTCCTGGCGGAAAAAACCGTTCACGCCCTTCAGCCAGACGGGGAAGATGGACTCTCCCGGCAGATAGCCGGGCAGCTTGGTGACCTTATACACCAGCTCGGCCGGGTCCGTTGCCAGCTGGATGGCCTTGCGCAGGTGCAGATTTTTCGTTGCACGATCGTCGCGAAAATTGAACTCTACGAAGAACACGGAGCCGTCCATAAAGCGCTGAATCTGCCACCGGCGCTCCATTGCTTCGTACAGGTTTTCGGCCGCGAGCCCCGTCTGCGCGATTTTGTTGTCCTTGAACAGGTTCAGTGCTGCGTTGGGATCGGTGGTTATGTACGGGAAGTCCAGCACGTTGATCTGGATCTGCTCGTGATTCCAGTATTGTGGGTTCTTCTCCAGGCGCAGGTGTGCGCCGTGCACCCATCGCGTGAGCATGAATGCGCCGTTGTACAGCAGCGTGTCCGACTCTGCGCCGTAGCGCGGGTTGGTCTGCTGGTAGAAGTCTTCGCGGATGGGATAGTAGGTAGGGAACGCCACCAGTTTGTCGAAATAGGCGATCGGTCGCTCCAGCTCCACGCGTAGCGTGTGATCGCCTGAGGCTTCTACGCCCAGGGCGTCCACCGGCAGCTCGCCCCGAGTGATGGCCTCGGCGTTCTTGATGGGGTGCAGAATGAACGCATACTGAGAGGCGTTTTCCGGATCCAGGGCCAGGCGCCAGGCAAATACGAAGTCGTGCGCGGTCACCGGCTGGCCATCGCTCCACAGCGCGTCTTTGCGCAGCCAGAAGGTGGCGCCGTTGCCGTCGATGTGCCAGCGCTCGGCCACCCCAGGCGCCAGCTCGCTGTTCTGGTCGTAGCGTAAGAGACCCTCCATGACGTGACCCAGCACCATGCCGCTGAGCATATCCGTGGCCAGAGAGCTGTTGAGCTGGGGCGGCTCTGTGCTCATGTGCAGCGTGATGGTCTTGGTGACGGGGTCAACGGCGACGTTTGCTCCGGCGGATGCCCCTGTGAGGCTCGATGCCCAGCCCAGCAGCACCATGAGCAGGGTGATGCCCGCAATGCCGGCCAGCGCCAAAATCAGCAGCTGCCGTCCGGCGAAACGATCGAAAGTCTGATCCGGTGTGCGTGCTGAACTCATTGATTAGGGCTTAGGCGTACTCCGCGCGAGCTATCGCACCGTATTCAACAGATTGCCGACGATGCGCTCCAGGTGCATGAGCGAGTTGCACTCCTCCACCTGGTGGGTGTAGGCGGTATATTTGCGCATTTCCGAGTCCCCTGCACCCCAAGAGTTTCTGGGTTCGGGGTTCAAGAAGATGAGGCGTTTACAGCGGTCGTACATCTCCTTGAGGATGTCGGTGCGTGGATCGCCATAGTTGTTGCGGGCATCGCCCAGGATGATGATGGTCGTCCGCTGGTCCACGTCGTCCAGGCACAGCTTCCGAAAATCCTGAAACGCCTGCCCGTAGTCGGTGGAACCCCCGCTGTAGTCCCGTAACGTTTTCGAGATGGCTGATTCGATGTCGTTGCGTTCGAACAGTTCCGTAACCTCGGCAAGATCGGAGGAGAAGGCAAACGAACGCACCTTGGGCATCACCTCTTCCAAGCTGTACAGAAACATCAGCATGAAGCGGGCGTAATTGGCTACCGATCCGGAAACGTCGCAGATGGCGAACACCTTGGGGCGGTCCACCTTCACGGACTTCCAGCGCAGGTCGAATATGGCGCCGTCGTAGGCCATGTTGTGCCGCAGGGTGCGGGGAATGTTGATCTGACCTTTCTTGAACACTTTTTTGCGGCGTGAATGCATGGAAGCCAGTTTCTTGGCCATGCGGAACACGATTTCCTGGATCAGCCGGAAGCTGCGGTGCTCAACGTTGGATAGTTTCACTTTGCGCAGCAGTTCCTCGCGCAGGCGTTTGCCGGATGCATCGGCGTGCAGCAGAAACTGCTTTTCAACGTAGTCGCGTATCTGCTCGCGCAGCCAGTCGCGGCGGCGCTTGAGTTCCTGGCCCAACCGCCGCTCGGGAATGGGTGTGCTCTTGCGCAGATCGGAGATTTCCCGATTTAAGCCCCCAAGACCCATTTCCTCCATGATCTTGCGGGTGTACAGGCCCTTCTGGGTAAACACCTCGATATCTCGGAGGTTTGCCGCTTCTCCGGCAGCGGCCATGGCCATGGACAGCTCCACCTTCGAATTGCCCATGAGCAATTGTCCCAGCTCCGAGGTGGGATCGGTCATTTCGCCCTGGCCGAGATCCTCTTCGTCGTCGTCGCTACTCAAATCGGCCGTGGGTGATTTCTGCTTGTTCTTTTTCTTCTTGCCCTGGCCGGGAGTGCGCTGCGCGTTGGCCTGGTTTTCGGCGTCGCCACCACCACCGCCTTCGCCTTCACCTCCGGCATGCTCGCCGCCCTCATCGTCCAGCCCATCGTCGTTGGCGGCGCGCTCGGCTGAGACATCGCTGAATGAGAAGAACTGGTCGAAGCACACCTCAAAGGCTTCTTTTTCGTCTGCGGTCTTCGGCAGCACCAGGGCCAGCGCTTGCTTGAGCGCGCGGCGATCGCGATAGCCCACCAGCTCCACCGCATTGAACGCGTCCAGGGTCTCAGCGGTGGAAACCCGAACCTCTGAATTCCTCAGCGCCCGGATGAAGTTGGCCAGCGTGCGCTCCACGGGATCGCTATTTCAGCACTTTGCTGGTTAGCGTGGTGATTTCCGCGTCGACGTTCTCGATGTCTTCCTGGAATTTGAGAATCACGTTCAGCGTGTCGCGCACCAGCTGCGGGTCCAGGCTTTCGGAGTGCAGCAATAGCAGGGTGCGCGCCCAGTCGATGGTCTCCGAGATGGCCGGCACCTTCTTCAGGTCCAGCTCCCGCAGCTCTTGGATGAAGCTGACCAGCTGCCGGCGCAGTTCCGGTGGGATCTCGGGTACCCGGGCATGAATGATGCGTTGCTCCAGGTCCACGTCTGGAAACGGGATGTACAGGTGCAGACAGCGGCGCTTGAGTGCATCTGAGATCTCGCGGGTGTTGTTGCTGGTGAGAAACACCATGGGGGGCGTGCGGACTGCCTTCACCGTGCCGATCTCGGGGATGGACACCTGAAAATCAGACAGCATCTCCAGCAGTAAGGATTCGAATTCGTGGTCGGACTTGTCAACCTCGTCAATGAGCAGCACGCAGCCGTCTTCTTCGCGCAGCGCCTTCAGCAGCGGCCGGGGTTCGAGGAACTCCTCGGAAAAGAAGATGTCGCCGAACTCGTGCAAGCGGTGCACAGATTCGGCAAAGCCCATGGCGCCCTGCAGTACCTCGTCGAGCGTCTCCTTGAGCACCTGGGTGTAGAGCAGTTGCTTGCCGTACTTCCATTCGTAGATGGCTTTTGCCTCGTCCAGACCTTCGTAGCACTGCAGACGAATGAGCGGCAGTGCGAACATCTCCGCAGTGGTTTTGGCCAGCTCGGTCTTGCCGACCCCGGGTGGACCTTCGATCAGGACAGGTTTGTTGAGGTGATAGGCAAGGTAGACTGCGGTGGCGATCTGGTCGCTGCAGATGTAGCGCTGCGCCTCCAGAGCATCCTTGAGGGTGTCCACGCTCTTGGTGAGCTCGTCGATGTTAACTGCCTGTTCGGCCACGCCATCTCCGTTACGCAAAAACCGCCCATTATTGCGTTGCGCGTTGGGCTTGTATAGCAAGCTATGGGTGGCTGGCTTTCTGGAAATCAGGCGGATGCATCTTCTCCGGTGGCAGAGCCAGGGCGCTTAGCGCTCGTGTATCTGGGCTTTGGCGGCCTATGGCCGACGGGGCCGTCACCGGGATGAGGACTGATTGACATCGCCGTCATATTGAATCAATGAGCTGATTGGCAGCCGGACCCAACAATATTTGCATTGGGTCAGGCTGGAAGGGCCGGTACTGAGCTAGCTGAATGGCGTTCGAGTCATCCTTGTTCGCCGTGTAGGCGCATCAACCCTTCCTGCGCGGCGGACGCCACCAGTTCGCCATCGCGGGTGAAGATCATGCCGCGGTTGAGACCGCGCGTACCGCTGGCGCTGGGGCTGTCCTGCACGTATAGCAACCACTCATCCGCGCGAAACGGACGATGAAACCACATGGCATGGTCTAATGACGCCATCTGCATCTGCTGCTGCAGGAAGCTGACGGCGTGGGGTAGGGTTGCGGTATCCAACAGAGACCAGTCGGACAGATACGCCAGCACGCATTGGTGCAGGCGCTGGTTGTCGGGTAGCGGCTCGCGCGCTTTCATCCAGCTCATGGCATGAGGTGGCCGTTCTTCCGGGTGGATCAGGTCTTGTGGATCGATGGGGCGCACCTCGATGGGCCGCTCCCGGTCAAAGGCGCTGGCGTACTCCGGCGGTAGCTCCTTTATCCACCGTTTGCGCAGTTCCTGCTCGTCAGGCAGTTCCTCCGGAGGAGGGGCTTGGGGCATCTGCATCTGGTGGGTCAGGCCGTCTTCTTTGATCTGAAAAGAGATGGACATGTTGAAAATAGCGCGTCCATGCTGAATGGCTACTACCCGGCGGGTAGTGAAGCTGCGCCCGTCACGAATGCGGTCTACGGTGTAGAGGATGGGTGTGGTGGTGTCTCCGGCACGCAGGAAGTAGCCGTGCAGCGAGTGTGCGTGCCTGTCCTCCGGCACTGTGCGCGACGCAGCCACCAGTGCCTGGCCCAGCACCTGCCCGCCGTAAACCCGCTGCCAGCCCTCGCTCGGGCTGCGGCCCCGGTAGTGGTTCTGCTCGATCTCTTCCAGATCCAGCAGCTCGATCAGATCGTTGATGGATTCGCCGTCGGTCATCCGCTTTGTCCAGGTGGCCGCATGAAAAAAAGGGGCGCTATTGTAGTCGGGCAATGGGCCGGGGAGAATGATTGTGTCGCCCCAAATCGATAGCAAGGATACGCATGCCGTCCCGCCGCGAGCTGATTGCGCTGAGCCCCGAAGAGATCCAGGAGTTCCTGGAAGCACAGAAAACCCTGATCATCGTCTCGAATGGTCGAGACGGGTACCCGCACCCTATGCCTATGTGGTACTACGCGGATCCCGACGGCTGCCTTTATTGCACCACGTTCAAGAAGGCACAGAAGGTGTTCAACTGGCAGCGGGACGCCAAGGCCTCGTTGCTGGTGGAAAGTGGCGAGGAGTATGCCGAGCTGAAGAGCGTGCTCATCTATGCCACCGCGGAGATCATCGACGATATCGACGAGGTGTGCGAAGCCCTCGTCAACATCGGCTCAAAGGGCCGCACGCTCAGCGCGGACGAGCGCCAGGCAATGAAGGGCGGCATGACCAAGACCGCCGAGAAGCGCGTGCTTCTAAGGTTCACGCCACAGCGCTACGTAAGCTGGGATCACGCCAAGCTGGGCGGTAAATATTGAGGATCAGCTGATAGCCACCTCGGCACGGCTCGCCGGGTCGGCTTTGGGCAGGCTGATGGCTAGTATGCCGTCGCTGTAGCTGGCTGATGCATCTTCAGCGCGCACTTGCGCGGGCAGGCCGAATACCCGTTGGAATCGAGCAAAGGCGCGCTCGCTGATCAGGGTGTCCCCTTCTTTTTCTTTGCGGCTGCGGTCCAGGCGCTTTTGTCCGGTAACCTTGAGGCGTCCGCCGCTCACCTCCGCGGAGAGGTCCTCTTTGGCGAGCCCGGGAACCTCCGTGCGAACTTCTACCCGATCATTGTGGTCGACCAGGTCTGCGGCCACCAGACCCGGCGTTGACTATCGGGGCCAGCGCCTTGGGCGGATTCCTCGTCGTCATGCGCGAAGTGCGTGAGCGCGTTGTGCGCCTGATTGCGGAAAGCGGACCAGCCCTCGCTGAGCCACTGCATCGGAGCGAAATCTCTTCCCACTTGTCCTAGGGTCATCGCTGTGCTCCTGCTTATGTGAAGCAAGTGTTCTGCGTCAAGCGACTCCCGTCGATTCGTAGTTTCCGAAATGGCCTTTCGGTCAGCGGCTATTTGCGCCCGCTAGTATTTATACGACTCTGGCTTGAAGGGCCCTTGCTGGTCCACACCGATGTAATCCGCCTGATGGGTGGTGAGTGAAGTCACCACGCCCCCGAAGCCCGCCACCATGAGCTCGGCCACCTCTTCGTCGAGTTTTTTCGGCAGTACCTCTATGGTGATCGGGGCCCGCTGAAGGTCTGGCTGGTCGGCCCAGCGCTGCTCGTAGAGATGCATCTGGGCCAGCACCTGGTTGGCGAAGGAACCGTCCATCACGCGCGATGGGTGGCCCATGGCGTTGCCCAGATTGACCAGACGTCCTTCTGAAAGCAGAACCAGGAAGTCGTTGGGTTCGTCGCTGCGGAAGATCTGGTGAACCTGATCCTTCACTATGTCCCAACGCCAGTTTTCGCGCATGAAGGCCGTGTCGATCTCGTTGTCGAAGTGCCCGATGTTGCACACTACGGCGCCGCGCTTGATGGTCTGCAGCATGTTGGCATCACATACGTTGCTGTTGCCGGTGCAGGTTACCAGCAGGTCAGTGTCCTGCATCAGGCGGCTGTCGATGTCTTCGATCTTTCCTGTGTTGACCCCATTGTTGTAGGGCGAAACGAGCTCGAAGCCATCCATGCAGGCCTGCATGCCGCATATGGGGTCGATTTCCACCACCCGCACGATCATGCCTTCCTGGCGCAGGCTCTGGGCGGAGCCTTTGCCCACGTCGCCGTATCCAATGACCAGTGCGCGCTTGCCGGCCATGAGCATGTCGGTGCCGCGTTTGATGGCGTCGTTGAGGCTGTGGCGGCAGCCGTAGCGGTTGTCGTTCTTTGACTTGGTGACCGAGTCGTTGACGTTGATGGCGGGAACTTTCAGCTCGCCTTTCTCCATCATTTCGAACAACCGGTGCACGCCGGTGGTGGTTTCCTCGCTGATGCCGTGAATCGTGTCGAGCATCTCAGGATATTGCTCGTGAATCATGAGGGTGAGATCGCCGCCGTCGTCGAGCAGCAGATTGGCATTCCATGGCTTTCCGTCTTTGATGATGGTCTGCTCTATGCACCAGTCGTACTCGTCCTCGGTTTCTCCCTTCCAGGCGAACACGGGAATTCCGGCGGCAGCCATGGCTGCAGCGGCGTGGTCCTGGGTGGAGAAGATGTTGCAGGACGACCAGCGCACTTCGGCGCCCAGAGCCACCAGGGTCTCGATGAGCACCGCGGTCTGAATGGTCATGTGAATGCAGCCGATGATCTTCGCGCCGGCAAGCGGTTGGGAGTCCTGATAGCGATCGCGCAGGGCCATGAGTGCTGGCATTTCAGACTGGGCCAGACGGATCTCCTTGCGTCCAAACTCCGCGAGTTCGATGTCTGCGACTTTGTAATCGGCCATGGTTGTTCCTTTGAATTAGGTAAGAATAAGTAGGTAAGAAGTCGTGGCTACGCCGGTATTGGCCGGAAGCCGTGAATTTGAATCTGGAATCCATTTTTCTGGGCGAGGAACTGGGACTCCACCAGGCGGAATCCCGCCTTGGCTGCCCAGGCTTCGAGCTCGGATGCTTCGAATCCCAGCCAGGTGTCGCCGCAGGCTTCGCTCGCCCAGTCGTTGTCATGACGACACAGCTCCGCCACCACCAGCAGCCCGTCGGCTTTGACGAGGTCGTGCGCGTGGCGAAAGAAGCGCTGTGGCGACGGCATGTGGTGGACCACCATGGCGGCCACCACGACGAGATATTTCCTCACCGAGGGGAGGGAGAAAAAGTTGCGTTGGCGCAAACGAACGTTGGGCAGCCTTTCTACGCGTTGGACGGCTTGTTCAATCATGATTCGAGAGTCGTCTATGCCCACCAGCTCCCGAAACTGGGGGGCGAGCCGTTCCAGAACCTCTCCGGCTCCTGGTCCTACTTCGAGAAGCACGCCATCTTTCAACGGGAAGTGTCCGACGATTTCGGCGATGGTGCCGGCGTAGGCGTCTGCGGTGCTTATCAGCGCTTGCTGGTCGGCAAAGCGGTGGGCGTTGTCAGCAAAGAAAGCGGCGCTCAGATTGTGTCTGTGGGTGTGCACCTTCTGCACCCGAGAAAGCAGTTCGTTTGGCAGTTCTGTGCGATCCACTGCATCAAACAGTGCCTGGCGGAGTTGATCCGCAGGCTCCGCGCCGCGGTGGTAGAAGATGGTATTCCCTTCCCGGCGTTTCGCCACGAGCCTGGCTTCGCGCAGCACCTTGAGGTGGTGGCTTAAGGCGGGTTGGGGAATCTCGAAGATCGTGCACAACTCGGACACGCTGTAAGACTCTGCTGACAGCGCGCGCAGGATTTGCGCGCGCAATCGATCGCCCGTTGCTTTGGTAGCTTCCACCAGGTCGCTGAGCGAGTCGTCCGCAGAATCAGGAATGTAGGTTGCCGTTTGCCCCATGGGTGCGTTTCGCCAGCCGGTGGGGAATGCTAACAGAGTGATTTGCTATATCAAAATAATTTGATATAGAAATATGCGCCGTGCCAAAATGAGCCCATGGCCTTAACCAGCAAACTGCCCGGGGTATCAACCACGATATTTACAGTGATGTCGGAGCTGGCGCGCGAGGAGGGCGCGTTGAACCTTTCCCAGGGATATCCGGATTTCGATGGCCCCCCGGCGTTGCTGGAACGCGTGCAGCACTATCTGACCCACGGTCACAACCAGTATGCACCCATGATGGGCGTGCCAGCCCTGCGGGAAGCCATCGCCGATAAGGTGCTCGATCTGTACGGGTGCAGGGTAGACGCCGAGCGTGACGTGACGGTTACGTCCGGTGCTACCGAAGCGCTGTTCTGCGCCATTTCCGCCACCGTTCACCCCGGCGACGAGGTGCTGGTTTTCGACCCTGCCTATGACAGCTACGAACCTGCGGTGACCTTGCAGGGCGCTCGGACTGTCCACGTACCCACTCACCCGCCAGCATTTTCCGTGGACTGGGATCGCGTTGCGAAACTGATCAACGATCGCACGCGAATGATCATCATTAATTCGCCTCACAATCCCACCGGTGCGGTTTGGAATGCCCACGACATAGACTGCCTGCAGCGAATCGTGCAGGGTCGCGACATCTACCTGCTGTCTGACGAGGTATACGAGCACATGGTGTTCGACGGGCGCGAACACGTGAGCCTGTGCCGCTATCCTGATTTGTTCCAGCGCAGCTTCGTAGTCTCTTCTTTTGGTAAGACGTATCACACCACGGGCTGGAAGATCGGCTACTGCGTGGCTCCCTCCGCGCTGAGCGACGAGTTTCGGCGCGTTCATCAGTTTGTGACGTTCACCAGCATCACGCCGGTACAGCTCGGTATCGCGGACTTTCTCAGTGCGCATCCGGAGCATCATCTGCAGCTGGGGGATTTCTACCAGGCCAAGCGCGATCTGTTTTGCGCTCTTCTCGACGATTCGCCGTTCTCCCTGGTACCCAGTGCGGGCACGTACTTTCAGCTGCTCGACTACTCAGCCTACAGCGACGAGATGGACACGGAACTGGCGGTTCGGTTGACCCGGGAGAAAAAGCTCGCTTCCATCCCCATGTCGGTATTCTACGAACATGATCCGGGACATCGAATGCTTCGGTTCTGCTTCGCCAAAGACGACGAGACGCTGCGGCGGGGGGCCGAGATTCTATGCAGCCTCTGACCCTGAGTTTCCTTCAGACCGACACGGTGTGGCACGACCCGGCCGCCAACCGGGAGCAGATTTCGGGCTGGCTGGACCTGCTTCCTGAGGACTCTCGCCTGGTCATACTGCCAGAGATGTTCAGCACGGGGTTTACCATGGCCGCAACTGAGGTGGCTGAGCCCATGGATGGGCCCACCGTAGGCTGGATGCGCCAGGAAGCGCGCGCGCGAGGGGTGGTCATCTGCGGCAGCGTGGTAATCAGCGAAGGTGGTCATAGCTACAACCGGTTCATCTGGGCTGCTCCCGACAGGGTGGCTACCTACGACAAGCGCCACCTGTTCCGCATGGCCGGCGAGCACCATCACTATGCAAGCGGTACGCAACGACTCGTTGTGCAGCTGGACGGTTGGCGAATCTGTCCGGTGATCTGCTACGACCTGCGCTTTCCGGTCTGGTTGCGGAATCGTGATGATTACGACCTGATGCTTTGTCCGGCCAACTGGCCGGCGCCACGTGCGCAAGCTTGGGATGGCTTGCTGAAGGCGCGGGCTATTGAAAACCTGAGCTATGTGGTAGGTGTCAACATCATTGGCGTGGATGGCAATGGAGTCGGCTACTCCGGCGGCAGTGTGGTCTACGGCCCGGAAGGAGAGTCGTTGCTGCACGCCCAGGATGGTCGAGGCGTGTTCACGGTCACCTTGAGTGGCGAAAACTTGCTCGCGTACCGCAAGTCGTTTCCGGCGTGGCAAGACGCGGACGACTTTCAGTTAACTGAGTAAATTAGCAAACCAAGGGAATGTTAGATTGAGAATCATCGGATTTGCGCTGTGCTGCGCGTTAGTGGTCGGCTGTGCGGAAGCCCCCGAGTCGGAAGGAGAGGTGCCCGCCGCGGAGCCGGCAACCGGCGAGATGGTGTACACGCGCTTCTGCTTCAGCTGCCATGCGGCTGGAATCGCCGGTGCTCCTGAAACGGGGGTGTTTGACGAGTGGGCCGATCGGATGGAGAAAGGCATGTCCGCACTGCTGCAGTCCACCAAGACGGGAATGGGGGGCATGCCGCCTAAGGGGCTGTGTGCCCAGTGCAGTGATGCACAATTGATTGAAGCCATTGAGCACATGTTGCCCGAGCAGCAAGGAGCCGCGCCATGACCCCACAGCCGGGGGATATCGTTGTCAGGCGAAAAGGGCTTGTGATGCACAAGGGCCTGGTTTTGCCGGACGGGCGCATTCTGCACAACACGCCTGGGCGCGGAGAACACGTGAGCTGCTGGATTTGCGCTCGGCCGTCGCCTGGCAGGGCGTAAAGATTCTGCGCGTTAGGCTGGCGGCGCCCAATCCTTGGTGGTTGGGGCGGCAAAGCAACCGAACCCTGGTACCCGCATGCGGTGGCAGTGCAGTTGCAGTCGGGGATTCTGCTGCTCCGGACTGTCGGGCCGACCGTACAGGTTGTCCCCCACAATAGGGTGGCCGATCCAAGATAGATGTACCCGTAGCTGGTGGGTGCGCCCGGTAATGGGCCTGGCCAGTAACAGGGTCCTTTGGTCGTGGGAGCGCAGCGTTCTTACTCGCGTCTCGCTCGCTGCCCCGGGGGCGTCTGCCGGTGGTGGTTGGCGCAGCTGCCAGGTGTTGCCCCGCCGGTGGATCTGATCCCTTGGTCCGGCAACCCGGAACCGGCTCTTTCGGCCTGGCCTGAGCGGCAGGTCGATCTTCACAGTGCCGGGTGCCTGTAGCCGCCCGACCACCCAGGCAAGATAGTACTTTCCGATGCGGCGCTGCTGAAACGCGCGTGTCAGCGTGCGCTGAGTACGTTGGTTGAGCGCTACCAGGAGTACGCCGCTGGTTCCTTTGTCCAGGCGATGCACCAGGTACGCCTTGCGCGGTGCGAGGGCGGCTTTGATTTCGTCCCAGAAGTTGGGCGCCCCGGATCGGTCGGCCAGCAGGGCGACGTTGGGGGGTTTGTTGACCACCAGCAGATCGTCGGATTGATGGATGACCTCTATCACCCGGACCCTCTTGTAGCCTTTCGCTCTTTCTCGCAAAGTAACACAATCTTTCGGCTTGCCCTTCGAGCGTTGAATCTCAGAGACCTGAAATATCTGGTTGCGGTAGCGGAGCACAGGCACTTTGGTCGTGCGGCAGACGCCTGTTTTGTCAGCCAGCCGACGCTCTCCACTCAGCTGAAGAAGCTGGAGCAGGAGCTTGGCGTCACGCTCATCGAGCGTAGCAACCGCCAGGTGATGCTGACCCCCGTGGGGGCGCGAATCGTGGACCAGGCGCAACTCGTTCTGCGCGAGGTCAACCAGTTGGTGCACATGGCTGAGGAGGCGAGCGATCCGCTCGGTGGTGACTTCCGGCTCGGCGTGATCCCTACGGTTGCTCCCTACCTGCTGCCCAAGATCCTTCGCCCCATCGCCAAGACCCTCCCGAATCTGCGCGTACAGCTCACAGAGGGACAGACGGCGGTGATTACACGGCTGCTGCGCAATGGGGATCTCGATGCGGTGATTCTCGCGCTGCCGGTGGATGAGGACAACGTGGTGGCGCGCAAGCTGTACACCGAGCCGTTTCTGTTCGCCGTCTCCAAGCAGCATCCCAAGGCTGGCAACGACAGCATCCAGCTTCGGGACCTGGACGGAGAGCAGGTGTTGTTGCTGGAGGACGGGCACTGTCTGCGCGATCAGGCGTTGGAGGTGTGCGATTCGCACAATGCCCACGAGAATGCCAACTTCCGCGCCACCAGCATCGAGACTTTGAGACAGATGGTGGCCGCTGGAGTCGGCACAACGCTGATGCCCAAGCTTGCGGTAACCCGCCAGGCGGGTACTGTGCGTTACATTCCTTTC
>CENY01077452.1_pt1 | contig 15589 bp, 14 predicted proteins | sample 356181 | NCBI WGS metagenome assembly CENY01 (sample SAMEA2619840, study PRJEB7988) | marine metagenome | isolation source: saline water (ENVO:00002010), including
TTTTGACGCCGAAAGTCATTTCAAAGACAAACGAGTAGTAATCAATGTAGGCTTTTCTCCAGGTGGAGGATATGACACTTTCGCTAGACTTATGGGCCGATACTTACCAAATCATTTGCCCGGAAACCCTACATTCGTGGTACGTAATATCCCCGGTGCCGGTGGGGAAAGAATATTTCGTGAAACATTGGCAGACGCACCTCCCGATGGTTTAGCGGTTGCCGTAGCACACCCAAGGTTTTTCAAGCGCGAGTTAGTTGGTACAGATGTTAAGCATCTTGATATCAACACTGTAAAGGTTTTAGGCACAGCCTCTGCGGTAGCCGTGACCAATGCAATGTACGCATTTAAAGATTATGCAAGTAGTTGGGAAGATGTAGTAGCGAAAGGAACTCCAGCTAAAGTTGGAGCTACAGCACCAGGAGACACTGGAGGCGTTGGCGCTTCCTTCGTTGAATTGGTAGGTGGCCCAATTAAAAACGTTTATGGGTACGGCGGGACATCTGAAATTGCCGCAGCCTTTGACCGTCGAGAAATAGATTTGTCGTCACGAGGTGATCCAGATACAGCAAAAAGCCTTTTCCCTGGCTGGGTAGAGGAAAAGAAGATCGTACCTGTCTTCCGATGGGGAACTGATCCAAAAAATGATGCTGAATTCACTAACTATGTAGAGAATGAACTTGGAGCAGCTATTCCACCTCATTTATTTGATGTAATTCAACTATCGGATGCTCAAAAAGCGCTGTTCAGTGTTACCGAGACAATTAACGATAAAATGACCAGGCTATTCATAATGCATCCCGACACTCCAGATGATCTATACAAAATTTGGGTAGATGCCTTCAAAGCAACTGCTGCAGATCCCGAATTTCTAGCTGCAGCCAAGCTACTAGGCCGTGAAGTTGGTTATGCAGGTCCAGAAGAAATTGTAAAAATACTTGCAGAGGGATCAGAAGCTCTTAAAGATCCTGTACTGCGTGAAGGATTCATTAACCTTGCTGGTGTGAAATAACCCAGACGCACTAAACAAGATTATATAAATAGAGGGGCTCCTAACGGAGCCCCTCTATTTATATAATTAGCAACTCTTAGTTAAGAGTTGCCTCCACGCTTAATTCCACATTGCCTTTCAATGCTCCCGATATCGGACATCCATCTTTTGCTGCTTCAGCGGCGGCCTCAAAACCGGCTTGATCAAGACCAGGCACAGTTCCAACTACTTTAAGATCACTACAGCATACCTTCCAACCGCCTTCAATTTGCTCAAAAGTAACCGTAGCGTCAACTTCAAGTTTAGTTGGCGGAGTTCCAGCTTTTCCCAAACCAGCTGATAGCGCCATCGAAAAACAACTTGCATGCGCTGCTGCAACAAGTTCTTCAGGGCTTGTACTACCACCGGGTTCTTCAGTCCTAGCTTTCCAAGATACCGAAAGTTGGTTAAAAGCACCTGATGTAGACGCCGTTACGACCCCTTTACCTGATAATAAATCTCCGTCCCATACAGCATGAGCAGAACGAGTAGCTGCCATATTCCCTCCATAAAAAGATATTAATCTGACTTAGAAAGTATCTTTTGCTAACGGTAAAAAATCAAACGATCATTCACTAAGGGAATCCTTAAGTAGATGGCTATACTCTTTTAGTAGCTTCTGTATCTTCGGGGTAATTACTATTTGGCAATATGGCTGATACAAGTTTGTTAGAAAATAATTTTGGTGATAATTTTCGGCAATAAAAAACTCGCTTAACTGCGTGACTTCCGTCACGATATCGCCCGGCCACCATTGCTCCCGCGAAACACGGTCAATGGTATCCAAAGCAAGATCTCTCTGTTGATCAGTCTCGTAAAAAACTGCAGATCTATACTGCGTACCAACATCAGCCCCCTGTCGGTTCAAGGAGGTGGGATCATGGAAAGCAAAAAAAAGATCTAAAATAATCTGTTCGGGAATTACTTCCTCTTCAAATGTAATCTGAACTGCCTCGGCATGACCAGTATTACCACTACAAACCATCTGATATGTCGGGTGGTCAACGTCACCCCCGCAATAACCTGAAACTACCTTCTCAACACCATCTACTTGCTGGAAAACAGCCTCAAGGCACCAGAAACAACCCCCCGCCAAAGTAATATTTTTACTCATGTTCTTTTTCCATTTAAGCAAACGCAATCGACTTACTTCGAGCCACGCGCCCCGGCAGTGCACCCGTATGTACACCATCTTTCAAAAGTATTTCTCCATTTACAATGGTATACAAAACACCTATGGCCTCTTGCTTCAAACGATTTAATCCTCCTGGTAAATCAGCAACTTCTTCAGGCTCCCGCGCACCTACCGTTTCGGGGTCAAAAACCACAATATCGGCATTAAATCCAGGTCTTATTAACCCACGATCATGTAACCCATATAAAGAAGCTTGCATAAAAGTAAGTTTTCTCACTGCTTCCTCTAATGAAAGTGCTTTTTCTTCACGCACCCAACGTCCAAGAACCACCGTGCTATACCCATACCCAGCTTCAAATACAACATGAGCTCCTGCATCAGAAAGCCCAATCAAGGTATATGGACTAGAGATTAAAGCAGCCATCACTCCACCGTCAGCACCTTGCTGAGAATTCTGTAAGCCTGTACCCATTTTTTCATCTATCATCAAATCAAGAAATCCATTTAATATCTCTTTACCTTGAGATTCAGCCATCTGAGCAACGCTCATACCTTGAAATTGTCGATTAGATTCTTTCAATGTTCGTGTTATAAAAATCCTGTCCCACTTAATAGGAAGCGCACCCATGGGGAGGTCTTTCCCTTCAACAGCCTGTGCTCTTAATTGTTCCCGCAAAGACATATCCTTAAACGCGCTAATTTTTTCCTCTACCGAGCCCAGCATGATCGTTCTCCAAGCGGGCAATCGGTCAAATATTTGTGCATTCCGCATAGTGAATCGCTGCGCAGATGGACGAGGGTTTACAACTGGGTAAACTTGGTAACCTTGGCCAATTCGCTCCTGAACTAAATCAAGGTGCATACGCCACCTGTCCGGTTCATTGGAATTATGAACAATCTGATTGTATATAACAGGTCTTTGCGATAACTCACTAAGCTTTGTAGCAAATCCATCTCGAATTTCGAGTGGGTATGCTGCACCACATTGGATAACCCCAGAACCAACGTCCTTGAGAGCAGTAGCGAGTTCATATAATTCATCCACTGGAGGAACAATACCCGGAATAGGTCTTCCCAAAAGATCCATATGACCACGATTACGATTGAAAGAGACTCCCAATGCACCAGCTTTGATTGAGTCTTTTATCAAAGCTTTCATTTCATTAAGCTCGCTTTCAGTCGCTACCTCACGTACGTATGCATCTTCCCCCATAGCCCATCTTCTTATTGCAGAATGACCTACTAGAGAACCAGCATTAATGCCTAAGCCTTGATCAATAAAGTCAAGATATTCGCCAAACGATGTCCATTCCCATGGAATTCCTTCCTGAAGGCTTTCCATAGGAATTGCTTCCACCCGCGATAGCATCATCGCTAAATCTTCTCGATCTTCAATTTTTGTGGGAGCCAAAGTTAAAGAACAATTTCCAAAAATTACAGTTGTAACACCATGTTGAGGTGAATATGTACACAAAGGGTCCCAGGTTACCTGAGCGTCAAAATGGCAATGATTATCTATAAACCCCGGTGCAACTACAAGACCAGTAGCATCTATAGCTTGATGAGCAGTTGCATCAAGATGACCTATGTCAATTATTTGCCCGTCAATGACGCCTACATCAGCGATGTAAGAAGGCATTCCCGATCCATCAGCAATTCGGCCATTTTTTATCAGTAAATCGTACATATTTCCTCCTCCAGTACCATCTACCAAAGAATCCATTAAGGAAACTGAGTCCCTAGCGGCACGTTACACCATTCGGGCTAGGTATTCCTAGTCCCAACGAGTTTTGGGTCGCTCTTGCAAAATTCCATCAACATACAAGTCCACCTTCCCTTGAGGAAAGCAAATATGATTTTGTATATCTTCCACCTCGGGATACGGACTTTTATACGACCAGGCAATATCTTCTATCACGCCCGACTGATTATGAAAATCGAAGTACCGAGCTTCCCCTTTATACGGAGAGCCAACTAATCGTAAATTTTCCTTTAAATATGAAAGATTTACATCGCCAATAGGTACGTAAAAACGGGTCGGCAGGCCAGTTTCAATAAGCATTACAGGTTGGTCAGTTTTCGCAACAAGTAATGAATCGATGTAGATTTCAATTAAGCGATTGCTATTCAAGCAATCGACTCTGGTATACGGGTCCTTCACTCCATAAAAAACCTGCTTGTTTTCCTCAAACCAAGCATCAACTTTATTCCAGTAAAATGCTACATAACCCCGTACATCTATGCATCCTTCTATTGGATCCGAATAACACCACACGGCGTCCTCGCTAATTACGTCTCCAACCTTGATGCTCCAATACTGGGCATCTCCTTTTATCGGTCAGTGTGTTAACCGATCAGACGGTTCGAGAAGATCCATTCGAACATCAGTTATGGGGAAATAATAGACAGGTTGATGATTGGTTTCGTGCATGATTAAAGCCTCAGTACTACTAGCAATCGATTCGCCTGAAAATTCCACTCTAATTTTCCTTAATGCAGGCTCGACGAATGCCAAGTGCCCATCAATACCCTGAGTCTTCACGCTCAATGCTCTAAATGCCTGTGTCATTTCCCTCTCCTATTAAGAATAAAAATGCAAGAAATCTCAAGTCAGGATATATTATCTCTAAAATCAGAGGTAACGCTATGCTAGAAATAGAAGCCAGTGTCTGGGCTGCGCTGGTGCTTGGATTCTTGTTGGGTTTAAAACATGCTACAGATGCGGACCATGTAGTAGCTATATCTGTTATCGCGAAGGAACAAGCAAGCGCCTTTAAAGGAATATGGATAGGCCTTTCTTGGAGCCTAGGTCATACGACGCCTCTTTTTGTACTTGGCTTTATAATTCTTGTATTAAAAGACGTCGTTTTGACTCGCTACGTAAATTTCGCACCCACACTTGAATTAATTGTAGGGTTCATGCTGATTTTTCTTGGATTCCAAGTTTTTTATAACTTACGAAGAGGCCGTCTGCACTTACATCAGCATGAACATGACGGACAACCGCATTTGCACGTCCATGCAAGCCACCCGAATGAAATAGAACCAATACAGATATCTACCCATGGGTTCTGGAGCTTCAGTAAACCTTCTTTTCGAATCAAATCGTACGTGATCGGAATCGTCCATGGCTTAGCAGGTAGTGCGGCAGTAATGCTCGTACTTTTACCCCAAATTGAATCCATTTGGGTAGGGATTGGTTACTTAGTAATGTTTGGAATCGGTACGGCTATATCAATGTGTGTAATCACTGTTGCGCTAAGTGTACCTTTCGCATTGACCTCTAATGCAAGAATTTTCAATACTTCAATTGCGTTTCTTGCAGGACTCGCGAGTTTAATATTTGGCTGTTTAATTACCTATAATTATTTCTCTTAGCAATCAATGCTAAGATTATTTACCTTGCATGAATATTATTCTGAAGTGGAGGCGTAAGTAAGGAAAATTGACCAGGAGTGTCTTCGACTTTCTCTGCTTCTGTAAACTCCTCTAATATTTCTCCTTCACCCGACAATACCGCTTCAACAGTATTGTTCACTACAATATCTTTGAATGGACCCCGTGGGATACCTTCATACCCTGGATACTCAAAGCTTTCACATGGTGCAACTATAATCTCGTTCCTGGAAGGGTCTCTATATGTATTCATAGGATCTCCACCTTCTTCAACGATTTTTATTTGTTCCTCTAACAGACGCCGGTACATAATTATTCCGATATCGCCTACTCCTAATCGTTCGGTAGTCCTATCCGTAATACTGCCTTGGATTATCCATGCAACTTGATCCTGGCCTATTACGTAATCGCGCCTGATCTTCCCAAATTCATCAAATGCGTCGAATTTTTCATGCGGTATGTAATCACTTGATTCCTCTCCGGGCCGCAACGTCCTCCATTCGAGCATGAAGTGCAAAGTGTGCGTATCATCAATAGGCACACGACACTGTAGGTCTTGTCCAATTCTTAAAATATTTGGAAAGAAGACTGGATGGCCCATTTTCCAATGATCGCCATCCTCAGTTTCATCTCCAACTAAACGGCGCTTTATTATCCCATAGTCAGTCACTTCAAATCCTATTTTCCGATGATCAGCTCCTCTGCCGCCAATTTGTTTATTCCAACTATCACGTTGATCCACTGGCATCAATTTGTTCATCTGCCAGCCACCCCAATATCGGTGCAGCCATTGAAAATGCAATGGATCCATAGAGTTCTCCATACATTGCAACCAATTACATGGGAGTTCTACAGACCATGTTGTCCGAATTCCAGGCCAAACTAACATGTCGTAATTGGGTAATAATGGAGCCGGTGAAGGACCTAAGTATAACCAAATCACACCTGCTGACTCCTGTGCTTTGTAGGCTTTAATCTTTACTTTCTCTTTGAATTTTGAACCCTCTGGCTCTGAAGGCTGATCAACACACTGGCCATTTTCGTCAAAAATCCAGCCGTGATACGCACAACGAATACCGTTCTCTTCTGGGATTCCGTATGCCAAGCTTGCTTTTCGATGGGCGCAGGACGGCTCGATTACACCAACTACACCCCTGGTACTACGAAACAGAACTAAATCTTCACCCAAAAGCCTGATTTCCTTAGTAGGGTTTTCTAAATCCAATTCGGCGCTTGCTGCAATTGGATGCCAATAGCGCCGCATTAGCTCGCCCATAGGAGTACCAGGTCCTACTTGCGTTAGACGGTCATTCTGCTCTTGAGTAAGCATTCTCCCCCTCCGTGGAAATCATAAGTCCATTAATTGAATATTAACTATTTAGATAAGAGATGAAAATCCCTAGTAATAATATGCCCTAAATGTGATATTTTATCCACGATACGTTTTGTCTCTGTTTATCAAATGAGAGGAAATTATTGGATGCTAAGCCAATCAGACAATGAGTTGTTAACGCGAGTAGGTCCTGGAACTCCTATGGGGGAACTGATGCGGCGCTACTGGATACCTGCTGTTTTGTCTTCTGAAGTAGCTGCCGGAGGAATCCCTCATCGCACTCGACTTCTCGGAGAAGATCTCTTAGTGCTCAGGCTAACTTCCGGCCTATCAACTACCATGAGTCCATTGTGCCCCCACAGAGGGGCATCGCTCTTTTTTGGACGCAATGAAGAAGAAGGAATACGATGCGTTTACCATGGTTGGAAATTTGACGCTCATGGATTGTGCGTGGATATGCCGTCCGAGCCCCCAGAATCTAACTTCAAAGATAAGGTCTCTATAAAAGCTTATGCAACCCGCGAAAGAAACGGGGTGATTTGGATCTACATGGGACCAAATCAGGTGAGTCCACCCGAGCTTCCAGACTTACAATGGAATTTAGTTCCCGAAAACCAATGCTACCTGTCCAAACGTGTCGCCCAAAATAATTACATGCAAGCTATGGAGGGAGAGATTGATTCATCGCATTCGAGTTTTCTACATTCAAGGTTTGTAGATCCGTTTGCTGGCACCGAACGCACAGGTGGTACCCAGCAGCAAGGACTGGTCTACAAAATGAAAGACAGGCATCCTCGTTTTCAAGTACTGGATAATGACTATGGGGTATTAATTGGAGCTAGGCGTAACGCCGAAGAAAATTCCTACTATTGGCGGATTACTCAATTCCTATATCCATTCCACACAATAATTCCACCTTATGGTGAAAATCCTGCATTCAGTGGTCATGCGTGGATACCAATGGATGATCATCACACTATGGCACTTTGTTTCACTTACCATCCTACAGAATCGTTAACCACCAAAATGATCAAGGGTTTAAAAAACGGCCCCAGAGCGGGTCAAGAAGGATTACATCCTACAGTTAGTGTGTTTCTTCCGTATTCAACAAAACCGGAAGGAAATTGGTGGCCTAAACATAATATCGATAATGACTTCAATGTTAATTGGGAAGTACAAAAGGAAATTCAATACACAGGCCTACCTGGAACTTGGGTCCAAGATTCTGGTATGCAAGAAACAATGGGAACTTTAGTAGATAGGACCAATGAGCATTTAGGTACCAGCGATACAGCGATAATACGAACGAGAAGAGCCCTATTACAATCAGCGAAAGCTTTATATGATCAAGGAATAGAGCCCATTTCTGCGCATGATCCACGAGGGTATAATGTCCGGTCTGCAGCATTGGTTTTAGACCACAGCACAGATTGGGTTCAGGGATCTGAGTACTTTAGAAAAGCGGCCAGCGAAATAAATTACTCAGCAGTTTAACAACCTAGATATCTATTGTAGGAACTTGAAACTCTAACGAAATTTCTTTCTTTGTTTTGGCCGATTCTAACATTGCAATACAAACTTCCATCGTCGCTTTTGCCCAGCGACCATCATGTACGATTTTTCTATCGGCAAAAATAGCATGGTATAGCTCTTCAATCACAGCTCCACGTCCTTGCATTCCTAGCCAAGGATCCGGTGTTATCAGCTCATATCCTTGATCGGAATATGCACCAATGCCATCAGGAAGCATCCGTAGATCGCCTTTCTCACATGTAATAAGAAACGAACCCAATTCACCTTGTAAAAGAGACTCTGTTCCTATAATTTTTTGCGATCTATACACAGAGTTCACTCCCCCAAAACCCGTGTCGACTCTTAATGCTTTTTCATCCTCCACGCTCGATACAGAAGAAAGTTTCCTTCTCGATGAACCATATTCAAATGGGTTTTTGGGACCTTGATTGTTAGACAATTCAGAAGATTCGAAATGATCGTATCCACTATAAGTGAGTGTTGCAGAAACCCCATTTGAAAAATCTAAAAATGCTAAGCAGCTACCTTCCGTATGCCTTTGTGGGTCTAAGTCATATATCGATGCCTTAACACTCCGAACCATGCCTCCAGCAATGAACCGTACTGCATCAACCTGGTGAGGAATTTGGTTGTACATAATGCCACCACCTAATTCGGTAACAAGTTCTTCTGGCCTTCGAGGACGATACAGGAAATCAGTATACGAAGTAGCTGTCAGGAAGGCTAAACCACCGAATTCCTCTTGTATGATAAGTTGTCGCATCTTCTGAACACTTGGATTAAAGCTTGCTGTATGGCCCACAATTAAATGAATACCTAGGCTCTCTGATGCTTCGATCATTGCATCGCAATCCTTCATTGTAAGCGCCATAGGCTTTTCTACAATCGCATGTTTTCCAGCTTGAGCAGCCATTAAAAAATGCTCTACATGTAATTCATGTGGGGTAGCGATGTAAACCGCGTCAATAGATTTGCTACGACATAAATCGGCTGCATCAAAAAAGGTTTCTCCCCCAAATTCAGATTTGAATTTTTCCAAATGCTGAGGATATAAATCGGCAGCAGCAGTAACTCGAATATTCGGATGGTGTGCTAAAGCTGAAAGCATTCCGGAACCTGCACGTCCTAAGCCAAGAACACCAATACGTAATTCTCTTCTTCTCTTCAAATTACCTTTAGGGAAGTTTTCCATGTTCATTACCTAAGGGAAAGGTGGCTGCCCCGTTAGGATTCGAACCTAAGTCAACAGATTCAAAGTCTGCTGTGCTACCACTGCACCACGGGGCAATATGACGATCTATTGTACCTTGAATTCAGTCATTGAGTCATTATTTACGTAGTCGTAATTACTGGAGAAAACGAAGTTTTAAGCCATATTGAATTCTGAATATTTGCAACTAAAGGACCATTCTCCTCTGATTTAGCAAAGGCTGCAGCTAAATCAGGATCTTTTCTAAACTCAGCCCACTTAGTCAAACGATCTGTATCATCTTCCCATTCAAGAATGTAGTGAAGCTTCGTGTTATCTCCAATACCTTCAGTCCAGTAACCAAGCGGGCGAAATCCATACTTAAGAAAAGTTTGATGAGTAGTTTCTTCAAACCGCTTAACTAAAGAACGAAGTTTCCCCGGCATTGCGGTATAAGTACGCATTTCATAAATCATAATTAATCCTCAATTGTTATTTATCCCACATACTGGATTGGGCTTTTATAAACCTCGCAGGTATTGTTATACCAAGATGTTCATACGCAGATCGTGTCAAAGTTCTGCCTCTAGGGGTCCTGTTCAAAAAACCTAATTGAATCAAGTATGGTTCATATACATCCATCAGAGTATCTGATTCTTCTCCTGTGGACGCAGCCAAAGTTTCTATTCCAACAGGACCACCATCATACTTTTCTGCAATTGTAGCCAAGAGCCTATGATCAATTTCGTCAAGTCCCAAGTGATCTACTTCTAGTAAACCCAAGGCTTCTGATGAAACTTGCTGAGTTGCACGACCATCTGCTCTAACCTGAGCAAAATCCCTAACTCTGCGGAGTAGCCTATTAGCTACTCGTGGTGTTCCTCGTGAACGACGTGCTATTTCTGCGATTCCTCCATGATCAATTTCTAAATTCATGATGCCTGCAGATCTCTTCACAATAGATTCCATAGCGTTTTGATCATAGTAATCAAGTCTATATACAGTTCCAAATCGATCTCTAAGTGGAGCACTCAGCATTGAATATCGAGTAGTTGCTCCGACTAAAGTAAAAGGTTCGACTTTCAAATTAATACTCTGAGCCTGCAGGCCTTTCCCCATAACCCAAGATAATGAAAAATCTTCCATCGCAGGGTAAAGGATTTCTTCCACTACTTTTCCCAAGCGATGGATTTCATCGATAAACAAAATGTCACCAGCTTTAACTTGCGTAAGCAAAGAAGCCATGTCACCAGGTCGCTCAACAGCAGGGCCTGCTGTTATTCGAATATTCGCCTCCATTTCGGAAGCAATAATGCTTGCCAAAGTAGTCTTCCCTAGGCCAGGAGGACCATAAAGCAGTACGTGGTCCAATGGCTCGCCTCGTTGCTTAGCTGCGGCCATTGCAATAATCAAGTTTTCCTTAACCTTGTCCTGCCCCACATAATCTGTAAGTCTTCGAGGGCGCAGGCCACCCTCAGAGTATGAATCTTCATCATTTAAGTTTCCAGATACGATACGATCATTCATATTAATTCCTGCCTTGAAGCAGAATGATTGTATATATGGCTGTCAGCAATGGGCAATGACATATTCCTCATGATTCACTTAAGCTGCCATTTGTTAGTATTCAAGATACACTGAATGACGTAAAAACGAGAGGTCTTTATGAGTGACCATGAATTCAATCGTTGGAAAGAAAACGTATATAACCCTGCAAATTCAAAATATCCAGAACGAAAAAGTGGTTTTTCGTCGGAATCTCATATTCCAATAGAACCACTTTATTCCGGGGAAAACATTCCAGATGAGTTAGGATACCCTGGAGAATATCCCTACACGCGCGGAATTCAACCTTCCATGTATCGAGGCAAACTCTGGACTATGCGTCAGTACGCAGGGTTTTCAACACCTGAAGATTCAAATTCTCGTTATAAGCACTTACTTTCCGAAGGCCAAACTGGTCTATCAGTGGCATTCGATTTACCTACCCAAACAGGATATGACGCTGATCACGATATGGCTCGTGGCGAAATCGGGAGAGTTGGTGTACCCATATCTAGCCTTGCGGACATGGAGATTTTATTCGAAGGAATACCTATCAATGAGGTGACAACTTCGATGACTATTAATTCCACCGCACCTATGCTGCTAGCCCTTTATCTAGCAGTTGCAAAAAAACAAGGAGTAGCTTTTGACAAAGTCAGAGGCACCACTCAAAACGATATTTTGAAAGAATACATAGCACGTGGGACCTACATCTTCCCGCCGAAACAGTCCATCCGCCTAATTACCGATATGTTCTCATTTTGTTCCAGAGAAGTACCACTTTGGAACACTATTAGCATCAGTGGTTACCACGTACGTGAAGCAGGTGCTACAGCATCACAGGAACTGGCCTTTACTCTTACCAATGGTATCGCTTACGTGCAGGCAGCTATAGATGCAGGTTTAGATATTGATGAATTTGCTGGACGTCTTTCATTCTTTTTTGTTGCTCACAACAACCTATTTGAAGAAGCAGCAAAATTCAGAGCTGCACGACGAATGTGGGCAGACATCATGAAAAATCATTTTGGAGCCAAGAATCCACGCTCCTGGATGCTTCGTTTCCATACCCAAACTGCAGGGGTGACACTCCAAGCACAGCAACCAGAAGTAAATGTAATACGTACAACGCTACAAGCCTTGGCCGCAGTACTTGGAGGAACCCAATCACTCCATGTCAATTCTAAAGATGAGGCATTAGGGCTACCGACTGAAGAATCTGCAACATTAGCACTGCGTACTCAGCAAGTAATAGCTAGTGAATCGGGAGTGGCCGATACAATTGATCCATTAGGAGGTTCCTATTTCGTAGAAGCTTTAACCGACGCAGTCGAAAGTGAATCACGTAAATTAATGAAATCGATTCAAAAAATGGGAGGTTCTATTGCAGCAATAGAACGCGGTTTCCAAAAAAAAATTATTGAAGATTCTGCCTACGAACACTTAAAGCTAGTCGAAAGCGGTGAAAGAGTCATTGTCGGTATAAATGCGTTTGCTAGTAATTTTGATGAGCAAATCCAACTCCAAGTAATTCCTGAAGATGCAGCAACGCGCCAAATCAACCGTCTCAAGCAAGTTCGCCAACAAAGGGATAATTCAACAAGTGACTTAGCAATTAAGCAATTACAAGAAACCGCACGAAGCGGCGAGAACATGATGCCCGCGATCATCGACTGCGTACAGTCTTATTCCACCTTAGGTGAAATTTGCGACACTTTAAGATCAGAATTTGGTGTTTACCAATTACCCTCTGAATAAGTTAACAATGAATATGTCTTTTAAGTCATTTTACTCAGGGATTGTTGTGCTTGATTACGGTGCTACAATGCGTTCAGTATTACTGGGAGGGACCTATGCTTTCAGCTCTAGATAATGAACGACTTACGCAAGTGGGACCTGGGAGCCCTATGGGCGAACTGATGCGCCGATACTGGCATCCTTTTGCTGCAGCTACAGAATTAGATGACAAACCAACAAAATCTGTACGCCTTTTAGGAGAGGATTTAGTTCTTTATAAAGATAAATCTGGGACTCTCGGCCTAATCGATAGATTCTGCCCGCATCGAAGAGTTGATCTTTCATATGGTATCCCCGAAGAAAATGGGCTTCGATGTATGTACCACGGTTGGATGATGGACGAAACAGGTCAATGCATCGAGCAACCGTTTGAGGAAACTGTACGGCCTGATGGAAGGTTTAAAGAAAAAGTTAAAATAGCAGGATACCCCGTTCAAGAAATGGGTGGTCTTCTTTGGGGATACATGGGACCTTTACCTGCACCACTTATCCCAATGTGGGAGCCCTTTACATATGACAACGGGTTTTCTGATATCGGCATTGCTGAGCTCCCGTGTAACTGGTTGCAATGTCAAGAGAACTCCCATGACCCTGTTCATCTCGAATGGTTACACGGCTACTGGGGGGTCGTGCAACAACGAGAAAAAGCCATTGCCTTAGGCGGGGAGGAGGACCTAAGTCCTATACTTCCAATAAATCACAAAAAAATAGGCTTTACCGAATTTGAGCATGGAATCATAAAGCGTAGGGTAGTTGAAGGTACTACTGAAAGTGATCATGACTGGAAAGTGGGCCATCCTGCCTTATTTCCAAACATATTATTCGTAGGAGATGGAGTGAAATGTAATTTTCAATTTAGAACCCCTATAGATGACGAAAATACGCTTCACATTACATGGTTTTTTTATAAGGCTGCACCAGGAACAAGCTTACCAAAGCAAGAAAAAATCCCATACTTCATAGTACCTATTTACGACGCAAGCGGAAAGTTAATTCCTGATTTAGTTAATCATCAGGACTTTGTTGCATGGATCACGCAAGGAGCCAATGCAGATAGGGTTGGTGAAAAATTAGGAGAATCGGACAGAGGGATCATATTGCTCCGCAAACAATTAAGCGATCAAATGAAAATTGTGGAGGATGGTGGAGACCCAATGAACGTGATTCGAGATCCTGAGAGGAACAAGTGTATTGAGCTACCGCTCGAAAGATGGCCTTCTTTACAGGAAGTGAGCCGGATCTCCAAATATTTTACCGCTCAAGCAGGTGAAAGTGATCAATTAAAAGAAGACATCCAGTCCGTTCTATCAAGCTGGGATCAGCATGCTGAAGAAATTATCGCGAGCAATCGTGGGTAACCTAACAGGAGAATAAAATGTCTAAAAACGGGTTTTTGGTTTTTGATAGCGATATGCACATTATGGAGCCTCCTGACCTTTGGCAAAGGTATATCGACAAAAAATACCTAGCGCACGCGCCCATAGGTCTAACCTCCGAGAATGTCCGAGATTTGCGAGTTACCTGGCCAGAAGATGGTGATAAAGCCACCCCACCAGGCATAAACAGATTGGGCCACAATTACGAGCGTAATCAAAAACTATATAAGTCTGACTCCGATCGTGGGTGGGTTTCTGAGGTTCAGCTTGAAGCAATGGATATTGAAGGTATTGATGTTGCAGTAATGTTCCCCAGCAGGGGTTTAAGCGTACTAACTAGACCTAATATGGACCAAGACTTTGCAGCTGCAATTGCTCGTGCCTACAACGATTGGATGTACGATTTTTGTGCGTTAGACCCTGATCGAATGTTTGGTGCTGGGATGATTTCGGTATATAACATAGACGATGCGGTAATGGAAACCCGACGCGCTGTTAAAGAATTAGGATTCAAGGCTGTGTTTGTTAGGTCCAATGTTGTAATTAACAAGCCATGGCATGATTCATATTTCGAACCTCTTTGGAACGTGCTTGAAGAGCTTGATATCCCTATAGGATTCCACGAAGCAACAGGTTCAATGTCTAGGCAAGCTGGAGAGCATTTTGATAACTTCATGTTAAGACGTATATATTCCCAACCATTTGAGCAAATGATGGGAATGGGCAGTTTTATTGGAGGCGGAATCCTAGAAAAACATCCTAATTTGAGAGTTGCTTTCCTAGAGGCAAATTGTGCTTGGCTGCCGTGGCTACTTTGGAGGGTCGAAGAAGCACATGAACGTGAGTTGGATGCCTATATGCCCGAACTAAGGCTATCTCCTACAGAATTGTTTAAAAGACAATGTTGGGTTTCAGTAGAACCTGACGAAGATCCTGCAAAATACGCGATTGATTACGTTGGAAGTAACCAACTTGTATTTTCTACGGATTATCCACATGGTGATTCGCGTTACCCCGAAGCAGTAAATGCTTTCATGGAACTGGGCATTTCAGATGAAGACAAAAGAAAAATTTTATGGGATAACTGTGCGAGATTTTATAAAGTAGAGGCACCAGTTTTGTCTTCATCATAGATATAGCAGAAGGCGACTTCAGTCCTCGAAAATAGATAAGAAGGCAGCTTATGGGCTGCCTTCTCTAATTTAATATGGAGGGGAAGACGGGATTTGAACCCGCGACCTTCTCCTTGGCAAGG
>CENY01031086.1_pt1 | contig 15551 bp, 19 predicted proteins | sample 356181 | NCBI WGS metagenome assembly CENY01 (sample SAMEA2619840, study PRJEB7988) | marine metagenome | isolation source: saline water (ENVO:00002010), including
TTTGGATGCATGTTCGGGTTGGTGAGCTCAGAAGCTTTCACATGTGCGGACTTTTCAGGATAGCCTGCGTTGATAGCTGCCTGACGTTTTGTAATCATACCGTCGTTTGCGACAAACTCTTTCACAAACTTCTCTTGTTTGGGCGTCAAAGGAGTTTCTATGCTTTTACGAGGTCTACCTCTAGATTTTTTAACAACTTGCATTGTGGCCCTTTATATAGCTTCCTACCATAAAACTAAATCAAATAAGCTATTTTGGCAACCAATAGGGAAAAAGTTACATGTTACATAAAAAGTTACAAAATTATTTTGGTATATATATGTTATTATTGTAGAAATTACCTGTGTAACATTTTGATCATTTGAATCACCTAAAAAAAATGAAAAAAATATTTTTTTGTTAAATCTGTACATATATAAGTTTCACAGCAAACAACCCCTTATCCAGCAAGGGCTGCAGCGTAACTTTTTTGTGTTTGAAAAGTGTTACAAAAGTTACACCCTGCTCTGGTCATCGCAACAGAACAGGGTGTAATTGTCAATCAACAGCAGAATGGAGATTCGTGCATACATAACCCTAGTCCGTGGGCCGTGCACCGTCAAGTTTTTTCTTCAGCTCGACTGTCAAAAAAATGACACGTCAAAAAATTGACGTCAAATTATTGACTTGACAATGTATGGGCGTTGTGGTATACTGTACAATGGAGAATTTTTTAAAATTTCTTCACGCTATTTGACATCGTAAATATCAATCAACAGCAAAGGAGATCCATGTGACTTGCCTTATGATAGAGCCTGTGTCCAATATGATAGCTAACCATGCTGTCTGTAATTGGCACAGACACAATGACCCGTTGCCCGATTTACATCTGTCGTTTTGTTATGGTCTGTATGAGTATAACAGATTGGCTGGAGCGGGCATCGGCTGCAAGACCTTGTTAGGTGTTGCTATGGTAGGTAATCCTTGTGGTAGACCAACGGGCCCGGACCGCAAGCTTATCCTTGAAATTAGAAGGGTATGTTTTAAACCTGGGGTCAAGTTTCATCAGTTGCGTCGTTACTACACAGACAAAATTTTTAAAGATGAAATGTCTAAAAGAGTTATGCCTGTATTGGTTCGCAACTTAGACGGGACGCAGCCGTTTGCTCAAGGTAACGCCATCAATGCTTACACCGTGCCAAGCTTCTTTCTTCGCGTCGCAGAGTTTTATGTAAAACAAAAATTTACAAACATCAAAAAACTGTGGACGTACATACAGGAGACAGAGGACGGCAGGTATATCAGTGAAGCTGGCTATCACATAGACCATTATGTGAAGAGCCGTGGGCCGCGACACGTCGCAAAGTTACGGTTTGCTAAAGAACTTTAAAAAAGAACGACGGGCGATTTATATTTCACCCGTCGTTTTTTATTTCTTAAACGCGACCAGTCAAAGCGTCGTTTAGTGGACCGTTTCATCTGGTAGGTCTGCTGCTTTACGTGCAAAGCTGTCTGCGACTGCTATCATTTCGGACACGTTCTCAGGATCAGCGCAGCTTCGATAAGCACATTCGATAATTACTGTGAGCAGCCCGACCATGACCAACGGTTCGTGTTGTGCGTCTCCTGCCTTTGTAGCTTTAGAAATTTCTTCAAGAGCATCGACACCCATGTGATACCCGTGTTCGAAATCTTTACTGTCACTATCGACTATAAGGCGCACTAATTCGGTCATCCCTGCAGTATCCTGTTCCAATGTTTATTTATTACAGAAACTTCTTGATGTGCTTCGCGAGTAAACCCACGGTCACGCAGCAAAGTTTGATTATGCAGGTTCACCACCTTTTGAATGGCTTCCATCGACTCATGCCATTGAGGGCGCAGGCCCTCTACATAACCCGCTTTATTGACCATATCTTTTACGGTTTCATCATCCATATGCTTATATTCCTATTTTTCAGACTTTTGATCAATTAGTATTATTTTATGCATCAAATCACCAAACAGGTCATCAAGCTTTGCAACTGCAGTCATATCCTGATATTTGATATCTTCTTTATTCAAATAACGCAGATGCAAAGTGGTCAACAAATTTCTGGTGTTTCGCAAAATGTTTAAATCAGTTTCAGTAAAAACCACACCTTGTGGGCGGTCTGACTGTTTAATTACTTCGCCCGCAACTTTCAGCTCGACTTTACGAGGGCGACCAGCTTTCTTTTTATCTTCTGTCATTCTGTTCTCCTTATCTTTTTCGATAAAATATTTCTGTGCATCTCCTGCAACTTTAAGATCCACTCGAAATCTTCAGACCAATATTTGTTGGCACTAAATATCGGGCGGAAAGCCTCACCTACATCCATCAGGTTGTCAGGAATTTCATCCCAGTTAGTATTAGTGTCTCTTAGGTCTCCAAGCGTGATGCGCCCTTTAAGGCCCATGTAAACATTTTGCAAAGCCACAAAGGCAGCATCTTTTTCTTCTGGTTTAAGGTAAACACGACTATTTAATTTTTCAGCAATCTTTCGATTAGTTCGAATTAAATCTTTCATTCTGTTCTCCTTGACAACCATTGAATAGGTCACTAGTATATAAGAGTTATTTTATATAAGTCAAGAGGAGTTTTATATGAACGCCGCAGACATGAGCGTAGAAGAATTTGAAAAGCATCTGGCGGACATGCGCGACAGGCTTTTCTATTATAAAAATTATAGTAAAGAGACGGGCTCGAAGCGTGATGACCCAAAAAGTAAACGCACCTATCTGACCCAGAAGCGCGGGCAGGGGTTAGCGAGCGGTTCGCTAAAGCGTCGTAAGCCTATGCGTCATCAGCGTCCATACTAGTGCGGTTAATATGTAGATATGTTTGTGTCGATGACCCTGTACCGGAAGGCTGGACGTTACACAAACTATATGGTCATCATGGTGCAAATGGATATGGAGTAATTACAATGCCTGACAACAGAGAGAAGGATGATTTCTATCCAACGCCTCCTGAAGCTACAAAAGCCATGATGTCCCGTTGTCCGTGGTTGAAGTTCCCTGAAGAGGGGAACGAGTATGCCATATGGGAGCCAGCGTGTGGCGAAGGTCATATGTCAGAAGTTTTTAAAGAAGCAGGGCTGAGCACATACAGCACGGATCTCGTGGACCGTGGGTATGGTGACGCACACGGTGTAGATTTTTTAATGGAGCAGAAGAGCTTTGCTCCGTGGATAATTACAAACCCTCCATATAAGCTTGCCAATGAGTTTGTGAAACATGCTTACAAACTCCAGGTTGAGAATAAGCAGGGCGAGGGGTTTATATTTTTGTTGCGACTAGCATTTCTAGAGGGACAAGCACGGTATAAAGAAATTTTTAAAGATATGCCGCCCAGTAAAGTGCTAGTGCATACAAAGAGGCTGACCTTGATTCGGGGCGACCACGAAGAATCGTGGTACGGTTCGGGAAAGACAGCTATGGCGTGGTTTGTCTGGGAGATAGACCCGTTTACAAAAGAAGGGGCTGCGCCCCGCATTCAATGGTTATAAGGAGACCAACATGTTGCAGAAGTTTTTAAAATTGTTCTTTCCGTGCTTTGCGAAGTCGGAGAAGCTAGAGCCGTTCAAGCATCCGCAAGAGGATAAGGTTCAGGATATATTGAACAAAGAGCGGGAGAAAAAGATGAAAGCCGCACCGAAGAAGAAGCGGGGCAGGCCAAAGAAAAAGAAATAGGGCAGAGATATTTGGGATCGGCTTATTAAAACTTTCTCTGCCCCCATCATATACGAATTTTTTAAAAGAGCAGCCTAATTGGTTGCTCTTTTTTCTTGTTCTGTATAGGGGTTGTCGTCTTGCATAAGCAAAGAAGCTGTAACGCCAAGATTATATAACGCCTCTTGCATTGGATTGTCGGAAGCTTTGCCCCGTTCAGATAGAAAAACCTCGATAGGTTGGCCTGTCTTTGGATGATAACTTACAGTTACAGACAGCCCCATGCCAACTTCCTTTGTTACACAAGGTCTACGGGTAGGTAAATCCAACATATTTCACTCCTCATTTGTTTGATTCTATCAGTCTATAGAGAAGGTGAAGTTGAATCTAGATATTAATCTGTCTCTTTTATCTCATACCCTTCTGCTCTGCAAAACACGTCAAACATGACGCGGAGCTGACCAGATATACTTCGGTTTTCTAATTCTGCGATTTTCTTGATGCCTTTGTATACTTTGATAGGCACTAACACTGATTTCCATTTCGACGTATCCATAAGACCCTTCTCCATAATTCCCCGGCAAGGACAGGGCCTCAAGTGTCTGGCTGGAGGGTTGGACCCCTGCCCTTACCTGTAAGATAATATAGGAGATTATACTAGAAATAGCAAGAGAAAACCTACATACTCTCGCCCCAGTTGTCTCCTATTTCGATATCTGTCTTCATTGGCACTTCTAATTCTATCGCATCACACATAATCTCTGCGATATTCTTTGCGACTTGCTCATGTTCTACGCTAAAAGCGAGCTCGTCATGCACCTGCAACAAGGGCAGGCATCCCTCTTTGTACAGGTCTACCATTGCTTTCTTTGTCATATCGGCAGCCGACGCCTGTATTAAACGGTTTAAAGCTTTGTATGCCTTGGACCGTTGCAAAGGGACAGTGGGCCCATAATGTGCGCGGGCCTCATCATATTTCATGGCCTTGTGCATACCAAACTTGGTAGGCTCAAAGTCTGGAAATCTACACTTGCGGCCCAACAGGGATCGAATAGAGCCCTCTTCGTTGCCGTTCTGCACACGGTCTTGCACAACCTTCATAAGCTTTTTAACAAACGGCACTCGCTCATCATATTGCCGTGTCAGCTCTTTTGCTTCTTCGCCTGACAGGTCCAACTGGTCACCCAGCTTACCAACACCCATGCCGTACATCATCCCTAGATTTATAACTTTTGCTTGCTTGCGCGGTATGTCCGCCATGTCAGCAACCATCGTATGGAAGTCCATGTCTGGGTTGTTCTTATAACCGTCAACAAATTCATTGACCTTGGGCATAAGCTTGCCTGTTCGCTTCTGGTACAGAGCTGCAAAGTGTACAAGAATGCGAGGCTCTTGCTGTGAGTAATCTATCGACGCCCACTTCTCCTCTTCGTTTGGTACAAAAACGGACCTAATCAAAGGTCCTAGTTTTGGATGGCGGGCGGGTATCTGTTGAAGATTGGGGTTGTTCATAGAAATTCGTCCCGAAACGGTCCCACCATCATCAGATCTAATCTGGTTTATGTGCCCGTGCACTCTGCCGTCACGACCTATGTGCTTCTGCAGCCCGTCGATAAACGTGCCTTTGCTTTTATTAAATTCTCTTGCCAACAGGATCTGCTTTGGCAACGGGTGTTTGTGCGTGTTTAAAAAGCTTTTGGTAAAAGACGGTGCGTCCTTTGCCGTCCTGGGGTAGTCAAGCTCTAGCTTGTCAAAAGCCTTGGCGATAGAAGCTGCGGCCCATATCTCCACGTCAAAGCCTACGAGCTTGTGCAACTCCTCTCGCGCTTTCTTCTCTTCTGACAGCATGAACTGGGTTGCCCGCTCCATCGCATCTTGGTCCACCCGTATGCCCTGCATGGTCATATCAACAAGACAGGGCAATAGGTCCCGTTCAAGCTCGTGAACCGTGGTCAGTTCTTCGCGTTCTATCTGAACTTTAAAAAATTTCCACAGCTCCAGTGTAAGCACCGCATCCTGCTCTGCGTATTCACCTACAAAGTTGGCAGGCATACGCCACATTTCGCCCTTGGGGTCAAAGCCAAACTCTTTCGCAGCCTCGACCAAGGCACGTTCTGATTTGGTTTTGTTGATATGGTCATACGCAACAGCGTTCAGACTGTAGCTGAAACGGTTTTCATCCAGCAGCGCAGCCACGACCATTGTATCTATGATGTTGCCATTAACTTCAAAGCCGCTTGCTTTTAGCCAGCCAAGGTCATATTGAGCGTTATGCATGACCTTATCGGCAGGGCAGGCGAGCACCTTTTTCATATAGTTTCCCACGATTCGCTCGTCCAAGTTGCCCCCACCTTCATGCTTTATAGGCAGGTAGCCCTGCCAGCCGTCTACAGCGAGGGCAAAGCCGACAATATAACCGTCCTTGCGGGGCCAACCGGGGCCCAGCGTTTTGATGTTTGGGTCACATGTTTCGAGGTCAATCGCTATTTCTTTTGCGTCTGTCAGGTCTGGCAGCTCAAAAGGCGGAGCCCACTCAAAACTTTTTAACGGAGACATAAACTCAACTTCATTCATTGGTCTCTCCTATCTCATACTGTAAACGTGTTAAATAAAACTGTGCTTTGGCAAGGTCCTCAGCAGGGTTGCCCTTGTGCTCGTACCGCCATATGTATTTGATTATCGCGCCCTGCAGGTAGTATTTGTAGCCCGGACCTAGAGCCGCTTTGATTGCATCAAGGCATTCTACCTTGCCAAGCGTGTAATGCTTGGGGCTGTTAACCATGTCGCTCATATTTGGTAGCTCCTTATGCCGTCCATAGGCGAAACGATAAACAGGTTTTGCTTTGACCGTGTCACGCCTACATAAAATAAACGGTGTAGATCATCTAACATTCGGCGACCTTCGCGTGTGTCTGAAGATATAGATTGGTCAGATGCATTTGATATGTCTGTGTACAGAACAACATTGGTAGCCTCGCCGCCTTTTGTGCCGTGTATAGTAGAGACCTTGATCCGTGGTGCGCGGTTTAAGTCCTCTCCTCTACGAAGCAGAGCAGCGATATAGGTTTTGTTGTCTTCGGATATCTTGTCCATAGCCACGTCCCACGTCATGTCTTTAGTTGCAAGCAGCCCCATGTTTTCCTGCAAGCTGTCCAGCGTGAACATATCGTCAGCCTGTGTGTTAGGTAAATTTTTAAAACCTCGCTTTATGCGGGTGATAGATTTCATAAAGTAGTACAGGTCTTTCACCGCATTGGCAGTGACTTCTTCGCCTTTGACGAGGGACTTCCAAGTATCCAAGGCAATAGCTAACTTCAAACTAATGCTTCTGTAGCCCCTGTTCTCGAAGTAAAAACCGTGTTGTTTCAACGATTCGCACACCTCGTTGAGCATATAGTTGCACTGAGCCATAATCATCCAATCGCCTTTTTTAAATTTTTCTATGTCAGGCTCAAATATGTGATGGACAGTGCCATCCTCTGGCTTTGGGTTATAATGCTTTGGGCGACGGACAGTGATACGACTGGCAATCCGCTGCGCTACCTTATGCACTGTGCGGGGCACACGATAGGATTGCGAAAGAACTTCTGACCCCTCTTCTACATTTAAAAAATGCTCAACGTCAGCCCCAGCCCATCTATAAATTGCTTGGTCATCATCGCCTGCGGCATACATACGTCTGGATTTTTCGTTAAGAACGTGGGCTATCTCCCACTGCAAAGGTGATAAATCCTGCGCTTCATCAAGAAATGTAACGTCAAAGCGTGGGCAGACCCGTGATCCGTTTTCAGAGAACCATTCTAATATGTCGGTGTAGTCATACAGGCGGTTTGCTTTCTTGTACTTGCGGTAACACTCATCTATGTATTTTACTGTCGTGAGCGGTTCCTCGATGCCACTATGCCTATATGTCTCGTCAATTACCTCTTTCTTGAGCCGTGAGAGCTGTATGAGCTGCATAATGGGGTTGTCCCTAGCTGCAGCACCTATGTCGTCCTCCTCGCTCACTGACGAGGCTTTAAGGTTGAATCCAATCGTATTGCCTAGCTCAACTAGATGTTCTGATGCCAGAAGCTGGTCTCGTTTTATGTCTGACAGGTTGTAACAGAAGCTGTGCAGGGTACGAAAAAAGTACAAATCGTGCTCAGAATCTAGATTAAACCGTGACGCTGCACGTTCTCTGGCCTCCCGCGCTGCCTTACGAGTGAAAGCAAGGAAGGCTATTTGCCCTGGAGGCGTTCCGTTTTCTATGGATTTTTCAACCATATCAAGGAGCGTAGTTGTTTTGCCCGTACCTGGCGGGCCATATATCACAAACATCAGAAAGGTATATCCTGTTCATCCACCTCAAATTCTGGGGACTTCACTGTGGTGTTAGAGATTTCGTAGGCAGGGATGGCCCACACACGGACGACACGTCCGCTAATTCTTAGTATTGTAGATTCACCGCCGATGTCCCGCAACCTCTGTGAGATTTGGTGTGTCTTGAATTCAAAGAACCGCTGTCTTTTTAAAAAGTTCTCTAAGTCACGCAGCCGAAAGAAGGTCTGTTTTTTCTCTTCATCAGTCCACGGGCGACGCAGAAGGATCTCCTCTTTGTCCGCAGCGGTCTGCATGTTGCGGCAGAAGTCTTCCAAGTAATCATAGAACGCACCGTCAATGGACGAATCTTCTGACGCTTCCATGACCCCACCTTCGGTCTCTGTCATGTCCCGCAGCAATGCTGCAACACGGTTCTCCCAGATGTTCTTACTGACAGTAGGTGGCATGACGTTAAGCTGTTCGATACAGCTCTTCTGAAACGCAGCTTGGCTCTGCAGGCCCTCTGTAGATAACTCCAGTGGCTCGCCATTTACGTCCATGAACCAGATGGGCGGCTTTGAATTGTATTTGCGTAAGTTTGCAACAGAGGCAGATTGCCCGACGTTGCCTACACCATACTTCCGGGTCAGGCACTTGTCCTTGTCACAGAACTCATTGATAGGGGCGTCTGAGCATTTGTACTGGTAGTCCTTACGGTTGAGCTGCCTGACCAATATGTTGACCTCTGCCAAGGGCAGCGGTGGGTCAAAGTGCGCCATGTTATATTGCATCAGCTCATTCTCCCATGTATCTGGGAACGCTTTGCGTAAGTAAACACCAACATTGAAAAGACCATTGTTGCGAGTGCCCTCTGGAAAGCCTTGGTTGCATAGATGTTGCAGACAAGGTGGGCCATCTTTAATCGGTGTGCGGTCCTGTTTCTCTACGCTCAGAGCTTCTATCTGCTCTACTGTTTGGACAGCCGCTTCATACAAACCGAAGAACTCTTCGAGAGTGGCAGCGGAACCATCTGCCTTAAATGCATAGCGCAAACTCTCTTCATGGTTATAGTAGGGAAGGTTAAGAAAGTTTCCGACATCTCCCCTATCGAGTTGTAGTTTAATCTGCTTTGGAAAAATTTCGCTTCCAGCATAACCCAATGCTGCTGAAATAGAGGTAAGCGTATCTTGTAGAATTTTTGCACTAATCCAATCTTTAGAAAAAAGAAAAACATGTGCACCCCCTGATTTAGAACGACACACAACCAAAGGCAGCTTCATCTCTACAATCTTGTCCAACAGCTCTTTGTGGTTGAAGCCAGTGTACTGGTCTATGTCGATACAGCCCCATTTGCAGTTGTTGTCAGCATTGATGGGAATGATACCAATTGCTGGGCCCTTGCCAGACAAATGACCTTCCCATGTTTGTGCAGTCCTGGGAGAACGCAAAACACTGGCTTGACCTGACTGCTTGCCATTGACCTGCTGTTTCTGGATCTCGTAGGTGCCATACGCCTCTTCGAGCCCAGAGAATATTTTTGAGAATTTATCTGCGGACATATCACCCCCCAAACAAAAGTCCTCTGGTCAGCACACTACTGACCAGAGGTGATGTTATTTGTTTAGAATGGTAGATCGCCGTCTGAGTCGTCAGCAGTCTCTCCACGAGATTCTCCAGTATCTTCAGCAGGTACAGGATCATGCTCATGTTTGACTGTAACTTCACCCTTTTCAATAGAGGCGTTAAACTCTTTCGCCGCTTTATACTGGTGCTTTTCAGATATTGGGCCATCGAGGCTCATTTCCCAACCGTGCCAACTTCCTTTGCTGTTTTCTTCGCTCACAGTCTTCAAAAGATAAATGTGGCTAAACATCGGCGGCGTGAAGGGTCCGTTTTCCCCATTCATCTCACGCGACATAATCATGCTCATCCACTTACGAGACTTTTTGAGTTGTGTAGATTTCATTGCAATCAACGCATTGGTCATGCCGCCCTCTGGGTTTATAACTTTGACATACCACTGAGCTGTCTGCTCAACATAATCACCTGACCCGTCATCGACATATTCTTTATTGTCATTTGGGTCTCTATTTGTTTTAGGCAAATTTGGGTCATTAGGCTCGTGTATCATTACTGGTGCCGCGATACCCGTGCCTCGTGGTTGCCACCGTATGAACTTACGCTGATAAGCGCACGGTATAACCTTAATGCCGTCTTTGCCTTTATAGACTTCACCTGTAACAGTATTAACGATATCGCCTTTGCGTACATCGTCACGCTCATCAAGAATACCGTCCAAGCCAGATACAATTTTCAAGAAAGGCAAAGCCATATCTTCATTAGATACATTCTGGATACCTGCGCTTGCGTCTGCCTCAAACATAGAAGTGTCGAACTCCGCTACCGCAGTTGCCTGCTCCTTTTTTACAACTTGCTTTTCAGTCATTTTTTTGCCTCCTTGATTAATGCCCGTTGACCGATATGTGCCCCAAATAACTCCATAGGGAAAGGCTCGCCTTTTTCTGTTTGGTCTTTTACCCAAGCTCTCAGTGTTGATGAGTGGACGCTTTCTGCCTGTTCTGGCGATAAGCCCTGTTCTGAGACCTTTGACAGAAATTCTGCTGCTTTTTGGTCTTCCCCCATGCCGAAGTTTACTGACACGATATTTTTTACCATGTCCCCATGTCCATTCTGCCGCAACCATTCAAATGCCTCCTCTCTTTTGTCCACTGGTATTGATGCTCCATACGTTTTTTTGATTTCAACTTCAGAACCATCTTGCAGCTTAAAAGAAGATACACCCATTTCCATAAGCATTTGTGGCAGCTCATGGTCAGACATTTTATACAAATCTTTCTTCGCCTCTCTAACCTTTTCTTCAAGATTCTTGACGAGATTTTGTTGGTCTGTAATTTGTTGGGCTAATTTTGCGACACCTTTCAGATTGCTATCATCAAACGTGCCAAGCGGTGATTTGGAAGGGGACTTTGTATCCTCTTCCATCAGAGACGTTAAGTCACTCATTTCTTTCTCCTGTCGTCGTTGAGTGTTTATTTAAACACTTGATATATCCTATATAGCCGTATATATTTATATAGTCAAGGAGATAAATATGCAAAAATATAAGTTCAAAACCAAACCGTATGAGCATCAGAAAACGGTTTTGGAAGATTCGTGGTCCGCGAGCAATTATGCTTTGTTCATGGAAATGGGTACAGGCAAATCGAAGATTGCAATAGACACCATTGGAGCTTTGTTTGAGGACGGTAAGATCGACACAGCGTTCATTGTTGCTCCAAAAGGCGTATTTCACAACTGGTCACAAAAAGAAATTGTAGCGCATTTGCCAGACCACATACAGCGCAAGGTTCTTAGTTGGCAACCTAACATTACAAAAACTTTTAGAAGTCAGTTTGAAGAGTTTTGTAAGGATACTGATGAGCTGCGTATATTTGTTATGAACGTAGAAGCGTTTAGCACGAGTAAAGGAGCTACGACGGCTGAATGGTTTGGGAAGAATTTCGGTGAAAAGGGTATGATGGTTGTTGATGAGTCTACAACAATAAAAAACCGAAAAGCTGCCCGGACTAAAGCTGTTGTGAAGACGGGGGAGTTATTCGCATATAGGCGTCTCCTGACAGGCTCCCCCGTCACCAAATCACCTATGGACCTTTACTCTCAGTGTGAGTTTTTGGGCCAAAGCATGTTGGGTTTTCCAAGTTATTTCGCGTTCCAGGGTAGATATGCGGTTCTGCAAAGACGCACAATGGGGCATAGATCTTTCCAACAAATCGTTGGCTTTCAAAGATTAGAAGAGCTCAATGCCAAGCTCGATGTATTCAGCAGGCGTATTCTGAAAAAAGAATGTTTGGACCTGCCCGAAAAGATATATGTCAGACGAGAGGTGGACCTTACAGACGAGCAGAAAAAACTGTATACACAGATGTCAAAGCTTGCACTTGCTCAATTGCGGGACGGCAGTCTGGTCAGCACTAACAATGTTTTGACACAAATTATGCGCTTACAGCAGATTTGCTGTGGGTTTATTAAAAATGATGATGACTTGATTAGTGAAGTAAAATCCAATCGACTTCACGAGCTTGTGAATATCTGTGAAGAAACCACAGGAAAAGTCATTATATGGGCGACTTTTGTTCACGATATTGAAAAAATTTGTGACATGCTCACAAAAGAATTTGGCATAGAAAGTTTTGGTGCGTTTTACGGGGCAACCGCGCAGGAGCAAAGGCAAGAGATTGTAGATCAGTTTCAAGACCCCAATTCAAACATGCGCTTCTTCGTAGGCAACAGCCGCACGGGTGGGTTTGGTTTGACCCTGACAGAGGCCAGCACCGTGGTGTATTACAGCAATAATTATGACCTCGAAATACGGCTGCAGTCAGAAGATAGAGCGCATCGCATTGGTCAAAAGAATAACGTGACTTACGTGGACCTCGTCAGCCCTAAAACAATTGACGACAAGATATTGACGGCTTTGCAAAATAAACAGAACATTGCAAATATGGTACTGGGGGAGGAGTTGAAGGAATGGTTCAATACAGAGTAGAAGATGGGCCTATTAAGAAAGCTTTGGACACGGGCCGTTGTCCGCGTTGCTTGTGCCAGATGCAGCCCGTAGATGTTCATGGGCATCAACAATGCGCTGTGTGCAAATTTTATATTGTTGAATGTTGTGACGGCGAAACGTGTTCAACTAGTAATGCGGTTCAAGAAGCTTAAAAATTCTCCCGCCCCCATGTCTTTACCTTGAAGTGGCCTTCTAAACTCAATACGCGGATTGTCAGGGTCTAATGTAAATTCTAAATCGCCTCCAAAAACTTTAGTTGAGGCACGAGGACCACCACTCGTCGCCATTTCCATTAGTTCCGAAAGGGTGGGATAGTCCAAACCAGCTAATGCTGTGCTATCTCTCAAATCTCTTGTTGGGGCTTGCGACTGTTCATACGGGCCAAGCTCTGGTTCAGGTGCGAATAGCTCTAGGAAATCTTGACGGCTTAAACCAACATTAGGAGCGTTTCTTGGGAAATCTTGACGGCTTAAACCAACATTAGGAGCGTTTACTAACTCAGGTGGTTTTGCCGCTATAGAATCTAACTCTTCTGAAGGAAATAAGCTCTGGAATGAAATTGTGTCTATCTCATCCATAGGGCGAGAAGTAACGGTGTCAATCTCAGTCACTGGTGAATCAAAACGACGACCTATAGGTGTGGGCACGTCTACTACACGAGATTCTCTCAACATTTCTGCCGTTGTGTTATCAGAAAGTCTTGAGTCGCTTTCCGCAGGCATACCTTCAGCAGGGAGCATTTCAGCAGGCATCATTGCCATTGCGGCAACTTCATCCTGATTGGTTAGGCCCACAGGAATAGTTTGTGCTAAAGGTCCAATTTCCCTGCTTGGGTCTATTGACCCCATTGCAGGTCTGCTTGCAACCGGGGCTTGAGCTGGTTGCTGGTTACCAGAGGCTAAACCTTGCAACCGTTCAATCATGCTTGATCCTTTATTGGCAATAGACTCAATTGTGTCACCTAAATTCAAGCCACCTATTAGTTGTTCAGCAAGGCTTTGGTTCTCTCGTGCCCTCATTTCATCAGTGACTTTACTTGAAAGATAAGGATCTTCTGTGCCTATTCCACTTAAAAAAGACCCTGCGAAAGGAACAGATCCAATACCTGCTCTGACTAATTGCTCACCCGGACCCATTTCACGAGTGACCATTTCGACAGGACCTTGGTATGTGCCTCTACCCGCGCGGTCAATGCCTCCACTTCTAATTCTGCCATCAGCAGTAATGTCAGGATTTCTATAAAGATCATACTGTCTTTGTCTAAATCGAGCTGCACTAGTGCCCGGTCTTCTATTATGAAGACGATCTAGGTCACGAAACTGCTGGCTGTAATCTACGCCTTTGCCGCCCAGTGACCGACTAAACTTATCTAAAAATGCTGCAAAACCTGATGGTCTTCTTCCAAAGGGATTTCTATCGGTAATACCGTAAGTTTTTTCAAACTGAGCTTTTGTCAAGCCAGCTCCTGGACGAGCAATAAATCTGTTGTTATCGTCGCCGTCGCCCCCGCCGCCACCATAAACTTGGTCGGAAGTATATCCCAACTGAGATGCGGCAGTGCCTCTACCCGGTCCGCCCGTAGAAACGTAAGTACTTTCCCCTGTTGCGGGGTTTACACCACCGACATCAAACGGATCGTATTCGTCTTGCATTGCCATCTTATGCTTCCCTCATTTCAAGCGCAGCTTCTAGGGTTTCTTCGTTGCGACGCAGCCAACCTTTACCAAAGGTATCAAAGGTTTTTAAAGAGCGATAGTAGTCCGCACGATTTTTTGCCAGTGCATTTAGAAGAATAACAGTGTCTGTGTCCTTAATACGAGCCATTGTCTTTGGTCCGATAACACCGTCCTCTTTGGCCCCAACCAAGGACTGTAACACACGGGCGGGGCGTCCTGGTCCGCTGTTCACGGCCCAATCAAAAGTGGCTAGGTCTAACCCTGTGTCAAGCTCATCCGCCATGACACGGTCCCAATAATTCTTTTTATAGATTTCCTGCACATGCTCTTCAGGAATGTTTTTCAGTTCATCTACATCTTCTAAAGGACGACCCAAAAACTCTGCATAAGTTTTGTGTGTTATGCCCTTGTTGGTTGCGCCACCGGGATCTTCAGGATGATCGACAAATCCTCCTTCGTGGTGAAGTATCAAGCTTAAACTGTAAAAGAAGTTTGCTTCCATTAGGCTCGCCTTGCAGCTAACAAGCTTGTTATTCCATCACCAGGAAAAGCTGCAGCCATTTGAGTTCTTAGATTAGGATTAGCAGGTGCCTGCGCCAGAATACCCGTTGAAGGGGTTCGAACAGGCATCGGCGCAGGCGTAGGCACCCTGGGAGGAGGGGGTGCCATGCTTACAGGTCCAAGCGGTTGCCCGGAAGTTGCGGGCGTGTCATCTATTCTTGGACGCATGATTTTTGCGGCGTCACCCCTAAGGGGGTCAGGTCTGTCAAAATATTCCTGTGTCTCTGCAGGTATATCAGATTCAGGTAATGTTAAACCTGCCCCTATTAAATAAGTTCGAGCAATGCCTGCTAACCTTTGCGCTTCTTCCTGTTTTTTTGCTTTTGTCAAAAGCAATGTCATAAAGTCTTTATCTAAAACAGCTTTTTCAAGCATTTTTATCTGCATGTTTGCAGGCACGTCCCCAAAAAGCTTTTGAGCCATTCTTGCACCAATGCCTGCTTCAACGAGACCCTGTGGTCTCAAACCGGGCATTTTTTGTGCTGCGGTAGAAACAACAGAAGAACCTAAAATTCTGACTAAGCCAGACATAAGAAAATTCATTTCCTCTGCTAACTTCCCAGCAGCTTTTCCGCCAGCATCTGCAACTTGTACATTTTTACCTGCTTCAAAAATATACCGCAGACGATCCATTTCTGCTCTTGTGAACACGCCCTCGTCCACAAGCATATCAGAAAATGGAATACGGTCCGCTAAACTTTTTGCATCCTTTGCAGAACGAACAGTGGCTAGACTTTGACCTGCACTAATTG
>CENY01171928.1_pt1 | contig 15449 bp, 19 predicted proteins | sample 356181 | NCBI WGS metagenome assembly CENY01 (sample SAMEA2619840, study PRJEB7988) | marine metagenome | isolation source: saline water (ENVO:00002010), including
AAAATTGATCAAGAACTCCAGTTGCAGCTCTCCCTGATGGGCGTAGACGGCCGCATAGAGGAACGCTTCACTGAGATGCTTGGTCGATCGATAGACCCAGAGCTAGCAGAGACAGGGCGCCTGCTTTTCTTCGATCCAATTCTTTCAATCACTAAAGACAACAGTTGTGCTGGATGCCATGCCCCAAACGCCAGCTTCAATGACGCAAAGTCTATATCCGTCGGTGTCGACAACAATGGTGTCGTAGGACCCAATCGTAGCGGGCCATTCAACCTCAGACGTGCACCGACAATCATTAACGCGGCTTTTTATCCCAACCTCATGTGGGATGGTCGTTTCGCAGCCGAATCACTTGATGGCTTCGACAATTCTATGGGGTTCCGAATGCCGGAACCTGAGGGCAACAGCCTTTCCCATCTAGACCATCTTCTAATGGCTCAAGCCTTCACGCCCATCTCCGACAGAATGGAAATGGCGGGCTTTGAATTCGAGGGCGATAACGACGCCATCCGGGCCGAAATAGCTCGACGAGTTGATGGCATCGGCGAATACCGGACAAGATTCGAAGCGAGCTTCACGGAGCTCGCAGATGGAGCAGCGTTACAATATGAGCACATAGCTAGGGCCATAGCTGAGTTTGAGTTCACTATGATCCGCGCAGATGCTCCCCTAGATCAGTATGCACGTGGAGACACCGCAGCGATGTCTCCCGCCGAGAAACGGGGCGGCCTACTTTTCTTTCGTGATCCGGCGGCCTGCTTCGAGTGCCACATCACCTTGGGCTACGCAAATCAGATGTTCAGTGACTTCGCTCCAAGGGCGATTGGTGTCCCTCAGATTGCACCCTCGGAAACGAATGCGGTATTCGACGGGCCCGGACGTGACGAGGACTTTGGTCTGGCAAGAACTACTGGTGACCCCGGTGACCGTTACAAATTCCGCTCAACTCCGCTCCGAAATGTGGCCTACCAACCATCTTTCATGCACAACGGCGCGTTTTCTTGCCTGGACAATTCAATCCGGCACCACCTCGAAATGCAACAATCGCTGGCGACATATACAGGGGAGCATCTTGAATTTGGACTTAGGGCAAAGCGAGGTCCAGACGAGCCTATGCAGTCGATGGCTCATCACCTTTCCCAAATACCGCGTGGACGTCTGACGGTGGATATGTTCTCGGACCTTCTTGAGTTTGTCGCCGTCTCTCTCTCGGACCCAGAAGCTCACCCTGATGCCCTGCGTCATCTAGTTCCGGAGACGGTTCCAAGCGGCCTACCCGTCCACGAATTCGAATTCGGTGCGACCGTAAACGAGTGTCGCTAATCCATCAACAAATGAGGAGGATCGGATAGGCCTCCTCCGTTGTCGTTACGTGGTAGGAGTACAGGCGCGGATAACCACACAGAGCGCTTCCGCTATCTAAGCCTTTTGAGTCATGCGATCCCAGATTTCGCGCAGGTACTCGAACGTGTAGAGACCTGTCGAATGTCCATCGCTCCATACGAATTGAAGCGCATACTTACCGACGTAGTGGATGGCCGTTGGGAATACGCCCCTATCCACCGTTTCTGGCTCAAGCGTCCGCTCTCCGGTTATCTCATCCACGCACCCCGCGCATGGGCAGAGAACCCTGAGATTCCTGGGATCGTACTCTGAAGCCACACCGTCACCCCATACTACCCTCAGATTCTTCTCATCATCCGAGGGTCCGATCTCCGAGGGGTAGACCCGTGGATCTGGCGCCATTTTCAGGACTTCTTTGCTAGGTATGAAGCTAATTCTCGGAAAGCTACCCCACGGTGACTCCGGGCATCCTTATCCTCGGGAGTCATCTCCGCGTAAGTGCATCCAAGTTCCTCACAAAAGACGTGAGGGTCGTAACCGAACCCACCCGACCCAGCAGGGATATCTACTATCAATCCTGGGGCTTCACCTCGAAAGAAACGTGGCTTTGAATCTTTGCTTCCCACTAAAGCTGCCAGACACACATACTGTGCTGTACGACTTTGGCTTGGAACATCCCGAAGACTCTCAATCAGGTGTATGTTGTTTGCATCGTCCAAGGCCTGTCCATCCAAGTCGAGCGAAGCAGATCCGCCATCGAGGGAAAACCGCCTCGAACGCACACCGGGTGCCCCTGCCAGGGCATCAACAGAGATACCGGAATCGTCAGCGACTGTAAGCAGACCTGAGAGACCGGAGAAATAATTTGCCTTTGAAAGTGCGTTTTCTTTAAACGTCTCAAAGGTTTCCAGGCCCTCTTCCCTCGGGTGATAACCAATTCCAACGTCCTCAAGGCCAAGGACTTCGCAATCAACAAATGAAGCTAGAATCCTGCGTATCTCCTTCATCTTCCCAGCGTTACGCGTCGCCACAAGAAGCTCCACGATCAGCTCCCACTCAGCGCCCGTGCCTGAGCTGCCAGAAGCGTTTTTATACCAGCCATCCCAAGATCGATCATTTGATCAAGCTGATCCCTCGGAAATGGGTCTCCTTCGGCTGTTCCCTGAATCTCGACTAGAGCGCCACTCTCAGTCCCCACCAAATTCATATCTACTTGAGCTCTGGAATCCTCCCGGTAATCAAGATCCAGACATGGCAACCCACTCACAATACCGACACTCACAGCCGCTACTCGTTCCCGAATCGGTGACCGTTCGATCATGCCCTCCGAAATCATCCACTTAGTTGCGAGTTCGAGCGCTACGCAGGCTCCTGTAATCGACGCAGTTCGGGTGCCTCCATCCGCCTGCATGACATCGCAATCAATAGTAATCGTATGCTGCCCCATCGCCCCCATATCTACGACGGAGCGCAGGGAGCGTCCGATCAGTCGCTGGATCTCCTGGGTCCGGCCTTTGGGACCACTGCGTTCCCGCCGACTCCTTGTGTGAGTCGCTCGTGGAAGCATTGCATATTCTGCCGTTACCCACCCTGCTCCACTCCTCTCACGCCAAGGCGGCACTCCCTCCGACACACTCGCCGTGCATAACACACGGGTATCCCCGGTGGAGATCAGACATGACCCTTCCGCGTACGGGGCCGGTGAGACTTCGATTCGAATCTTCCGTCCCTGGTCCGGCCGGCGTCCGTCGTGGCGATCTGACATTATTATCTCGAATCAGTTGGAGGGTTAACCCTGATGCCCGCGGATCCTCCGAACGAGCTCGGTCGTGGAATAGCCTTTAACAAATGGAACGACTTCGACACGGCCACCATTACTCTGAACGATCTCTCGACCGGCAACCTCAGTAATATCATAGTCCGAGCCCTTAACGAGAACATCGGGAATCAGTTCTCCAATGAGCTTCGTCGGAGTAGTCTCATCGAATACGCACACGTAGTCGACACATTCAAGCGCGGCCACGACAAATGCCCTATCCGCTTGACCTACCAATGGGCGACGATTTCCCTTCTCGAGTCTCCGTACCGAAGCATCGGAATTAACTCCGACTACCAACAGGTCTCCCATCGCCCTGGCAGCAGTTAGGTATTGGATGTGACCGCGATGTACGAGATCAAAAACTCCGTTGGTGAAGACCACAACCTCGGACCTTGGCTTCCCAAATCGCTCTCTCACGTCACCCGCAGACAGGACCTTTCGGTCAAATGTCATGACTGACCTGCAGAGGTGAGACGCTCATACCCACGAGCCAACAATTCGTCGGCTACTGCAACGCCCAAACCCTCAGGCTCATCCAAAGGTCCAGTCCTATTCGATCTGACTATCCGATCTCCTGCTGCACTGACAGCTCCCGCCCACAAACGAATCCATCGTCCTGACGGCTGAGCGAGACAACCGAGTGTATCTGTCCCGTGCTGCGCCATTGCATCGATCAATGCGAGCTCAGTTCTCAACGCCGTTCGCGTCGGAAGATGATCGAGAGCGGTAGCTTCTGCTATCGGATGACGTGCTACCAAAGCTAGCGCTCCCTGACCGGGTTCCGGAAACCAGGATTTAGGGTCGAGGGCCTCCACAGCCTCATCTAGAAGACCAATCTCCTGAGCGTCCAACGCACTCATAATGAGCATTTCCGGTACTTCTATGCCCGCTGATGCCAAACTATGCTCCACCTCAACCTCTCGTTCGATCATCCCTCGAACAAAATCTGCACCCAGCTGAAGCGGCACGAGATCCGGCCGGTGGGCAGCCAACAATGCACCGCGACGAAGCCCCGCCACCCCTATAGTCGTACCTGGAGGCAACTCTAAGAGAGATTTTGCTCGAGCCTCAAGAGACACGAGGACATCGCGCGTCTCCATACGCGGAAGAACAGCTACGGCAGTGAATTCTCCTCTTACGATGGATGCTATCCCACTTAATCCAACAAGCGCCATATCGATCTCGTGGGCTCGTAGCGAGGCAAATGGATCTTCCACGTCGAATTCCCCCACAAAGTCTACGTCCATTCCAACGTAGCGGAGTTGGCGTAGAACACGCCGCGTGAGCCCGGCGATATCTGGATGTGTAGCCAGTCTAGCCGTCACTTGGTCACGCCCCCTCCCGGCCAGCTCGTAGCGTGCTTCCGGGTACGTGGATCAGAAGAATAGATAAAACAGAAGATAGACCGCCAAAGACAGCGACACCCAGAAAACCATATTTCCAGACGGCCAGGATCGCGCCAACAGGCCAACCTGCCCATGAATTCGGCTAAGGCCGGCCAAAACAGACCCTAACAAATCCATCACCTTGGTTCGCACAGTATTGTCCACACGCCCGACGAGTTCGCCCATAGAAGTGACGACCAAAGGACCAAGTTTTCGATACAAGACTTCTGCATCGATGTGAACCGCACGCTTTTCGTCAGGATAAACACCCGTCTTCATTAGTGTGATGAACCCAAGCGCACCGAAACACAGAAGCTGCAACTGTGTCAGCACATGTCGCGTATCGTAGGGATGGTAATCCATCTCGAATGGAAGGAGCGAGTACAACGCACCGGGAAAAACACCAATCAGAACGCAGAGTACTGCCCCCAGCGACATGGCGGTGAGCATGTTCTTCGGAGGCTCCTTCGTACGAATCCCAGAATCGTGCGCGAAGAAAGCGAAGAATGGGATCTTGATCCCTGCATGCTCTAGGACGCCGGCCGAAGCAAACAACATGAATAACCAGACGATGTAATGATGCTCCTCAATCGCTGCGACCATGATCATCGACTTCGTGACGAACGCGCTGAAGAGTGGAAACGCCGAAATTGCTGCCGCCCCGATAATACAGAGCGTAGCGGTGAGAGGCATCGTCTTGTACAGACCGCCCAGGTCAGTGCCCTTTGTTCGGCCCGTCATTGTCATTACTGCGCCCATAGACATGAACAGTAGCCCCTTGAAGATCACGTCTGCGAAAGCATGCGCTACGGCGCCGTTCATAGCCAAAGCGCTCCCGATCCCAATCCCGGCAACCATAAACCCGATCTGGTTAACCATCGAGTAGCCCAAAACTCGGCGAAGATCATTCTCCAGCACGGCGAAGAAGATCGGGAAGAAAGTCATCGCGGTCCCGATCCAGATGAGCTCATCCAGACCACCGAAGCTCCGAGCTAGTGCATAAACCGCCACCTTCGTAGTAAAGGCGCTGAGAAACACTGTTCCTGTTGGCGTACTCGCAGGATAAGCGTCAGTGATCCAGTTATGCGCCAGCGGGAAGCCCGCCTTGATCCCAAATGCGATCAAAAGCAGCAACGCAGGCAAGCCTGCTGACGCCAAGCCCCCGTTCTCATCTCCATGAAGTTCGCCAGCCACGTGACCGAACTCGATCGAACCGGTCTGGTGTGCAAGCATCATGGCCCCCGACAAAAGGAGCACTCCTGAAACCACGTGGATGATCAGGTAGCGAAATCCAGTCGCATAAGACTGATCAGAATTTCTTGCCCACACGAGAAACGCTGAGGTAATAGCAAGCAGCTCCCAGAAAACAAAGAGCGTTATAAAGTCGCCCGCAAAAACAGCCCCGAGGGCACTCCCAGCATACAGCATCGCCGAAACATGTTGTATTCCTGCGCTGTTATTTCCGACTACATCTTCCTCCCCTACTTCGCTGGCTACTGATCCATCCGGTATTCCATCGCCTAGGTGCAGGGCATAGATGAAGCCCAAAAAGGCTGCAATGTGAAACAGGTATCCGAATAGCAGGCTGAGCTTGTCCGCTCGATAGAGTTGCAGTTCGTATCCTAAGAGCTCTAGCGTTAGGTAGACATGCGTTACCGACTCACCTATTGCAGAGGGTGCCCCAACATCCGCCCCCGCAGTCATGAACAGGTTGACCAAACCTAGAAGTGGAACGGAGAGTAGGACGCTCTTCCGGAGCGTGCCCTTCGTGAGGGCTACGACTATCGCACCCAGGAAAAAGAGGACGAAGGGAGGTGCGCTACCGAGCATCGGTCACCTCCGACCCAGGGTCGCCGATTCCGGGGTGACCCATCCCTTCCTCAGACCCCGGACTGTGAGTCGATACATGCCCCGGATCGCTGGACGGATCGTAAGCACCGCCGCCCTCATAATAATCTTCTGAGCGTATCAGTAGTGTTCGCATGGGGCGTGCGAGGAGCACCAAAAACCAAAACGAGATGAAGCCGTACACGGGATACACAAAGAAGCCCATGCGCTCTTCCAGCGGATGAGGATGAAGATTTTCAGTCCCCATCAAAACAAACTCTGAGAGAAAGAGTGCAGCACAGATCGCGTAAAACAGCATGAACAGCCGTTTCACTTTTGCTGGCCTATCCATCCATCCTACTGGACTCTTTACCTCATGATGCCCGTGTTCACTCATCGAACAACCCCTGAGACAACCATCTGCATGAGTTCCTGGAATAGCTCGGGCCATACAAATAATCCGACAGTCGCCGTTGCTGTGATGCACATCGCTATCAGGGACGGAGTTGGCGCCTCATGGATCCCATCCTGCTGGTGAGCGTCTTTGGGTCGTTCGAAGAAAAAGGCTTTCACCGGAACTTCAAGCAGGTAATAAAGGCCTAGCAACGAGCTGAGCATTAAGACCGCGAGTAGCCCAAACTGACTCGCCTCCAGCGTCCCCATCCCCAAAAACCACTTCGACCACGCCCCTCCAGCCGGGGGAAGTCCGATTATCGACAACGAACCCACAAAGAACGCACCAAACGTTATAGGCATCGTCCGTCCCAATCCGTGCATTCGACTGATCTTTTTTTCGTGCGCCGCAACCATGATCGCCCCAGCAGCAAAGAAGAGTGTGATCTTCCCAAACGCATGCATGGCTATGTGCATCCCACCACCTATGATTCCGAGTTCATTGGCGAGCATGGCACCAAGCACTATGTAGGACAGCTGGCTGATCGTTGAGTAGGCAAGCCTGGCCTTCAGATTGTCTTTTCTGAACGCGACCAGTGAACCAAGGATGATGGTCACTGCAGCAGCCCAAGCCAACCAAGTCGTTGTAGTCAGCGTCTGAAGCAAATCGATACCGAAGATGTAGACAGAAATCTTCAATACAGTGAACACGCCCGCCTTAACGACTGCTACTGCATGTAACAACGCAGATACCGGAGTGGGTGCCACCATAGCTGCAGGAAGCCAGCGATGGAATGGCATTAGCGCGGCCTTTCCTACGCCATAGACGTACAGGACCAAGATCGCACTGAGAATGCCAGCGGAAGCGGTCCCCGCCAGAATTCCACCAGTTTGAAAATCAAGGGTCCCCGCTAGCACCCAAGTCCAGATGATCGCAACCAGTTGAAGGCCGACGGAAGTCGTTAGTAAAATTCCGAGGTAAATCCGTCCGGACCTCTTTGCCTCATCAGATTGATGGTGCGTAACTAGAGGTACGGTGCAGAACGTAAGGAATTCGTAGAACACGAAGAGTGTGAAGAGGTTGCCACTGAACGCCACTCCCATTGCACCAGCAATTGCAATTGCAAAGAAAAAGAAGAAGCGAGTCTGATTCTCTTCGTGATGTCCGCGCATGTAGCCGATCGCATACAAAGACGTGACAGGCCAGAGAAACCCCGCTACGAGTGCGAACACCATCCCAAGAGGCTCAACTTCAAATGAAAGCCAAACGTTCGGTATTACCTCGAGTATATCCAGGCTCGGTCTCTCACCTGCTCTGACCAGTCGAAGAAGTGCTAGTACATGCGCGAACGTTAGAACTCCAGTGAGGAGCGTTGCTGCTTCACGAGCATTCTCTTTCTTGCGCAGAAGCAAAACTAGTCCTGCTCCAATGACCGGAAGGAGAACGGTGAACAGTACAATCATTCCCGGATCGCTCATCATTGCATCATCCCAAGAAGCGACTCGGCCGCCGACATTGCAACGTCCGAAGTCGTCCCGGCATCTATTCCAAACCAAAAGCTGGCCGCGACCAGAACCCACGTTGGGATCAGCAAGCCAAGAGGAGCCTCCTCTATCGGATCGTCATTGTCTCGACGTTTGAAATAGGCGACCTCAATGACCTTCCAGATGTACACTAGTGCCATTAGCGATCCTACCACAACGACCACTGCAGCCAACCAATTCCCCCCTGTAATCGCAGCTTGAAGCAAGTACCACTTACTGACAAAACCCACGGTCAGAGGGACGCCGATCATACTCAGGCCACCACCGACAAAGGCCGCCATCGTCCACGGCATCGACTTACCCAAACCCTTCATGTCTTCGATCCTGACCGAACCGATCCGATACATGACGCAGCCCATCGCCATGAAAAGTGCGCCCTTCATAAGCGCATGGTTGAAGAGATGAATGATTCCTGCTGCCACTCCGATCACGGACCCGAAGCTGATTCCCAGGATCATGTAACCGATCTGGGCCACCGACGAGAATGCCAACAATCTTTTGACGTTTGATTGATATATAGCGACTGACGACATCGCGAGAATAGAGACCAGAGCCAGAGGCATCAGGATCGCATCTAGTCTCATCTGTTCAAACGAAAATTCCCCACCAAAGACAGAGAAGAAGAATCTCAAAAGCAAGTATATGCTCACCTTCGTCGACGTCGCCGCCATATACCCAGTGACGGCTGACGGGGCATAGGTGTACGCATTTGGCAACCACAAGTGGAGCGGGAAGAGCGCCAGCTTGAGCGTGACCCCTACTGTGAGGAAAGTGAAGGCCACTGCGATCGTTCGATCTCCGTCCCCTGATGCCCAGATGGCCGGTATGCGTTCCGCAAGGTCCGCCATCCCAAGCGTGCCGGTCATAACAAAAAGCAGGCCTATACCTATAACGATGAAGGTCGCCCCAACCGAGCCCATGATTAGGTACTGGAATGCGGAGGTCAGAGCTCGACGATCCTGGCCAAGCGCAATCATCGAGTAGGCTGATAGAGATGAGATCTCTAGAAAGACAAAGACGTTGAAGACGTCTCCCGTTATCGCGATCCCGAGAAGGCCACACACGTTCAGGAGGAACGCCGCATAAAACAGTGCGTGTCGATCTTCCTCGATCTCTGATGCAACGCTAGTACGAGCGTAGAGCACACCTATCGCTGCGATTGCGGAAACTATGAGTGTGACGAAGGCGCCCAGCTGATCTATGCGGTATTCGATTCCAATCGGCGCAACCCAGCCGCCGAGAGAATAAACAATCACTCCGTCGGTCATTACCCTACGAAGCAGCTGGACTGAGGCTCCGAATGCGAACCATGCTCCGGATGTAGCTATGATCCATGCAGGACCTGATCGATTGATAAGCGCCGCAATCGGCGCAAGCATCATCGGAACAACGACCAGGAGCGCTGGAAGATTCTGGCTCACGCGGCGTTATCCTTTCTCGTGATCTCGTCTTCCTCAATCGTGCCATATGCTTCATTGATGCGCACGACCAGACTGAGACCTAGGGCCAGGGTCGCCACTCCCACAACGATTGCAGTAAGCATCAGTACGTGAGGAATAGGATTCGAGTAGAGGATTTCAGCACCATCCCTGATAGCATGTGCGGCATCCCCAGCGACCTGAACTCCGTGACCGTCGCCGCCATGCCCGCCTGATTCAATGAGGATAGGGGCAGTTCCACCGCTGATCTTCCCAAATGAGACGTACATCATGATCACGGATGTTTGGAAGATATTCAGCCCAATGAGCTTCTTAACGAGGTTGTCCCGAGAGATCAGCGCATAAAAGCCAACCATCATTAGGACAATCACCGCCCAATAGTTGAACAAGGTAAAGGAGATCACGTGTCGACTCTCCTCCGGCCTGCAAATGCGTAAAAGAGTGCTACCATGACTCCAAACACGGTTACTAGAACACCAAGCTCTACTCCGATAATTCCGTAGTGCTGACCGTGTGTGGGATCGTGCTCAGGATCGAAGAGATAACTGTAATTAAGGAACTCACCGCCCCGGAACATCGACAGGTAGCCTACCCCTAGATACAGCGCTACACCCAGGGCTCCACATGCATAAGCAACCTTTGCTGGCATGACCTTCATGGCCCTCTCGAGTCCAAACACCAGGGCGTAGAGCACGAACACTGCTGCGAATATCACACCCGCCTGAAAGCCCCCTCCCGGGCCGTAGTCGCCGTGGAATTGCACGTAAAGAGCAAATAGGAGAATGAAAGGACTCAGAACCTTCGTGCCCACGCGAAGGATTACTCGATCATCCATCCTCCTCGTCCTCCCCTCCCACGACGGTGCTGTCGTGGGCTTCCTCGTCTTCCATTTCTGCGATCAGGTCTTCACGAGTCATACCCCGCTTCACCTTATGCCAGTGACCTGCATGATACACGCGCTTGGGAAGTGACCCGCGGGATAGTAGGAGCAAAACCCCCACCATGGCCGTAAAGATTACGGCCGTTTCACCCATCGTGTCATAACCACGGTACGATGCTAGGACCGACGTAACGACATTAGGGATATGGCCAATCTCATCTCCTGAATCATGGATATAGTGCGCGGCTACATTCTGGTGAGCCGGATTGTCTGGCTCACCAAATGGGGGAATCTCGGCCGTTCCGTATACCAGAACACCACCCGTGACTATCACGACGAACAGCGGCAAGATCGTTGTGTGTTGCGGCTTTGACTCCTTGTAGCCTACTAGAGCCAGCGTACATAACAGAAGTACTGTCGAGATCCCCGCGCCGACCGCTGCCTCAGTGAACGCCACATCAACGGCATCCATCACTACGAACAGTCCGGCTGAAACTAGACTGTATATACCCGCCAGCATCACAGCTACGAATAGATTACGGGTCCGGATCACGGCTATACCCGTTATCGCCAAAAGTATAAGCAGCACCACATCGACAATCTGCACCATGGTCTCGGTCATTCTTCATCATCTCCCGGTGCAGACCAAGGCTTCAACCCACCCGCGAGTCCGGCCCGAGCAAGAGCGTGCGTAGCAATCGGACTGGTGAAGAGCAAAAATAGATATATCAGCACTAACCGAATGAGGATGAACCACCAGGCCGACTCACCGTGAGCGATGGCCTCAATGGTCTGAAAGAGCATTCCAAGAATCAAGAAACCGGCACCCATCGTATCCGTCATACCCGCGGCATGGAGCCGTGTGTAAACGTCTGGCATCCTGAGAACCCCGAGCGTCCCAACTAGGATGAAGAACAACCCGGCCGTGATCGATATCCAACTGAGCGCGTCAAGGGCCATATCCATCATTCAGCCTCCCGATTCAACCTTCTGGTCAACCCAAGGTCTCCGAACTCGAAGAACTTCAATACCGCGATTGTTCCAATGAAGTTGATCAGTGCGTAGACAAGCGCGAGGTCGAGAAATTCCGGGCGCTCGGTAAGGAAACCTAGAGCGGCTATCAGCAGCACTGTCTTCGTTCCGAACGTGTTCACAGCCAGAACCCTGTCGTAAACAGTGGGGCCCATGAGTGCACGGACCAAAGCCATCGACATGGCGGCCAAGATTCCTAGGGTGGCGGCAATGAACATACGATCAGTTCCCCTCCACCCTCGAGCAGCGCAGATCCATCGCCTGCTCTTCACCGGTCTCGAGATCAGCAGCACGTAGCGCGTGGATCTCAAACTCGTTTCCGTTTACGCCCGTTGTGATCGTACCAGGCGTGAGAGTTATGGAGTTGGCATAGATCGCCCTACCCAAGTCTGTCTTTTGCGTCCCGTGAAAGAATACGATTCGCGGACTGATCTTTAGCTGAGGGCGGAGAATCACCTTCGCAACGACGATGTTAGCGACGAAGATTTCTTTCAGAAGCCAGGGTAGATAAGCCAAAATACGCAGTGATACCTGTAACGGTACGCCTTCCTCGTCGATGGCTTCCATCCGATGAGATAGGTACACGACGAGCACACACGAAACTACTCCGAGCGTGAGCAGTAGCGGCGTGTAATGGCCGGACAAAGCCAGCCAGAACGCAAAAAGTGTGAGTCCCAATCCGAATGCTCGGAGCACCCTGACTCCTAACCTTAATTTGGTTTCAAAACACGAGGGCGGCGGGCCCTTCCAGAAAAGTCGGAGCCGAAACTACCAGTTGGACTGAGCCCCGTCTACTATCTCCTGAACAAGAAGTTCGATGGCCCTCAGCCTCCCTCCGTCCTCCGGCGAGCCTTCGGCATACTCTCCTCTCGCAGTAACGTTCGTAGATTCCCAAAGAATCACGTTCTCGACTAAATCTACGATCTCAACCCTGACCGAGATGTTCACCTGTCGCTGCAACACCGCTGCCGCCTGCCCTGGCTGACCAGCTCGATAGTTGGGTGCCACCACGTCGTACCGGGTGATCGAACCCCGGACGATCGCGTCTGCAACATCAGCACCCGCTGTACGGACACCCAAGGCGCTGGGGAGCCGGCGAAGAAGTTGATCGTACAATTCGCCCGTTAGCTCGAAGCGTGTCGTCTCGTTCTCAAATGGCTCGATCGCAACAGACTGCACATGCGGAGGCGGGAAGGAGCCGGCTACGAAGGAATAGTTACAGCCCGCGAACGCTACGGATAGAAGCAAGCCGGTCCACTGTACAAAAAACCTTCGAGTCGCTCTGAAGCCCGACCCAGTCGAACCCGCCGCACTGAGGCCTTCGCGCCCCCCCTCTTTTTCTAGACTACTCCTCATAAGTAAATCTACTACTCCCGTGGATCCCAAATAGAGGGGTCGAAGGAGTCGGCCGGGATGACGGAAGTGCGAGTGATCTTGAGTTCGCGAAATTCCACTCGATTTCGATATGTAGCTTCAACCGGGTATCCGTCCCCCTCAACAGTCACTAGATGAACCGACTGCAAAACTGATCCACCATCTAACATCTCAACAGCTCGAACTAAATCGTGCTTCACTTCATAGTGGATAGCGTTCCCGTCTCCTGACGTGTACCGGTAGCGGTGAGCCTCACCTTCAAGCTCATCGCCCCCAACAAGTTCAGCCGACATCATCGGTCGAAAAACTCCGAGCGTCCCCCACATAAGCTCAACTGGAGGGAGGATATCATCGGGAGCTCCTTCAGGAAGTCTTAGTTCGTCATCTACCAATGCAGCCGACAAAACTCCCTCTCCATTATCCAAGAAGAGATCTAAGCGGGCCCTTGCGGGAGGCTCGATGCGAACAACACCTAAGCCATCAACGCGTGACCCTGATTCGTTCAGAATCCAACGAAACTCCACTCTTGCCGGCACAGTCAAGCTTGTTCTTATGGAGGTTTCGCGAGCGGCACCTAGCGGATCGGGCAGTGGACCCAATACCAGCGCCCTCCCTGTTCCGCAGCCGACCAAGGCAACCGAGAGCACCGCTGCACACCTCTTGGTAAAATGCCAGGATTTAAGCTTGTTTTTACGTCGCATACCGATCATACCCCTTTTAGGTGTCGACGGTTCACGTTCATTTAGACCCGTGACTAAGACTAAGCCCGTATACGTAGCCTCGGATGTCCACTATGGCGCCGCCCCTCCAAGCCACCAGGAGGCCTTCCTCGGTTGGCTCGAACATGCCGCGTCGGTAGCCTCCGGGATAATTCTCAACGGAGACCTATTTGACTTCTGGTTCGAGTATCAATGGGGTACGACCAGAGGCAACGAGCCTCTACTCGGACAAATACGGAGAGTAGTAGACAGCGGAATCCCAATTACCCTAATGGGAGGAAACCACGACTGGTGGGGCGGCCGTTACCTAAGGGAAGAAGTCGGCATCGAATTCCTGGACCATCCCGTTACACGCGATCTAGCAGGTCACTGCACACGAGTCGCTCACGGAGACGGGCTAGGTACAGGTGACACTGGCTATCGTGCTTTCAGAGCAATCCTGCGATCACCCCACGCTCGCTTCGCATTCAGCATGCTTCCAGTTCGGATCGGAGATCGTATCGCCAAGCGTGTCTCGAACACGAAAGACCGTTGGGATGATCAAGGGGCCGACCAGGTCAATAGATCTAACACTCTAGAAGCTTGGGCAGTGGAGACACTGAAGTCCAATCGGGAACTCGATCTAGTCCTATTGGGTCATACTCACCGACCCCTCGTGCGGGAGCCCGAGCCGGGTCGTTGGTACGTCAACTCGGGGGATTGGGTGTTCCATCAGAGCTATGTCATACTGAAAGAAGGAGAGCCGCCTCAATTGCTCGACTGGAGAAAACGGTGAATCCCCCTATCTCTCTCAGGTCAAACAACTACTCCATTTGGAGAATCATGGCGGCTTTCTGCCATGTATTCCTGCTCTACTCGTCTGTGCCAGCCTTTCTAGACACTTCGCATTCCAAACTGTCTGCTCAAGAGATCTCTTCTACGGTTACAAACGATGTCGGGGCGCTGGACACCACGAGACCAAGCAATATTTCCCCAGGAGGAGCGTTCCTGAGAGCCGTCATAGTTCCAGGATGGGGACATGCCTCAATCGGTTCCCACACGCGGGGAGGTTTCTACTTCGCCGCGCAAGCGGCAACCGTGTACACGCTCTTGCGCACTAGGGTTCGAATTGGCACCGCCCAAGATCGCGTGCAGCTGACCGAGGGAGCCCTGATAAACGAGCTCGCCTCACTTGGAGTAACTGATCCAGATGAGATTCAGGAAGCCCTGAACAGTGACGGGCGCCTGAGAGATGTCCGCGGCTTGTTGGACTCAAGAAAAGAGCAACACGAAGATCTCGCGGCTTTCAGCATCTTTCTCGTGCTACTCAGTGCGGCAGATGCCTACGTATCCGCGCACCTAGCTGGTTTCCCAGCTCCACTAGATATCGAGACACAGCTTTCCACGGACGGGGCAGTCGACATTGGGATCAGGATCCAACTGCCTAATTCACACTGATATCGAATGAGCGATCAACTCAGCTAGCCCAGCTTCACGAACCGGAAGCTGTCTACTGGCTGGCGGGAACGTGTGGGAATCGAACCCACCCGTCCGGGTTCTAGCCGGACTGCACGGTTTTGAAGACCGCCGAGGACACCAGTCCCCCTCCGCCCCCTCAACTCAGCATGCCGAGGTCGGCACGGATTCTAGCGACCGCAATAAAGTGCGTCGAGCCTCAAAGCTGGTGCATCCGGTACTCGCACCGATCCACCG
>CENY01001968.1_pt1 | contig 15399 bp, 14 predicted proteins | sample 356181 | NCBI WGS metagenome assembly CENY01 (sample SAMEA2619840, study PRJEB7988) | marine metagenome | isolation source: saline water (ENVO:00002010), including
CCGAGGAATTTAGCTAAATCTGTAACGGTAGAATAACTAGATGAACAGATCGAGTCTACTAACCATAATAATTATCCTATTCTGTATAGCATGTAATAGTGACACTGAAACAACTACCAGTGCTGTAGAAGTTGATCTTCAACCAAAAGATTCTGCAGAAATGCTACCTTATTTTGAACTAACTACTCCAACCGGAAAGATTACGTCAAATGAATTATTGGCAGATAGCAATCCTGAATTTTTCTTATTCATCTCCCCCAATTGAGGTACATGTGTTTCCGAGTTACGGAAATTAGCCAAAGAGGACGGCGGACTCTCTTCATTAGCCACGGTATACATAGTTGGGATGAATCCAGGTTATACAATTGACCAATTGCGGAACATCGCACCTCCAAGACCTGAATGGATCTATGCACTGCCAACAGACACCAACACTTTAAATTCGATTACCGGCTTAACCAGATCAACTAAAATCTTGGTAGACGACAAAAACATGATTATCGGGAGGTACCGTATGGGAGAGTGGAACCTTTCTGATTGGATAGAATTTTTTGCAAACATTAGCTAACAAAAACATCACCTTCTCTCCATATCAAAACTAGAAACATCCTTATCCAATGGGGTAACATCAGGTCACTATGGAGAAAGAATTCGATACTGGAAACCTACAGGACGAACTTAGAAAGTCCCAAATGGACATACGACACCTGAGTGAAAGTGTCCAAGCTCTCCGCGAAGAATTAGAATCTCAAAATTACGAAAAAGATAAAAACGTTCAGTCCGCACGAATGGAAGGAGTTGATGAAGCATCTCAACTTAAGGAAACGATTACTTCCTTGCGAGAAGAGCTTCAAAATCTACAATTTGACAAAACTCAGTCAATAGAGAGATTGCATAGCGAATATGCTGAAGAAATGCAGCAGCTAAGGGACACTGCAAGTGCCCTACGCACTGAACTTGAAGAACTTAAGTTTCAGAGAGACAGAGACGTTCAAAGGACTATTTCTGAATCAGCTGTAGAGAGCGACCAATTAAGAGCCACTGCTAGTGCCTTGAGACAAGAGTTAGAAGACCTGCGGTTTAACAAGGACAACGAGGTACAAAAAGCCATTACCGATGGACAGGATGAAATTTCAAACCTGAGGGAAACATCAGCTTCACTCCGGAGCAATATAGAAACCTTGAGGAGTCAATATGAGCAAAAAATTCACGACCTTGAGAGGGATGCAGTGAACGAAAAAGCACAACTAACTGAAACTATCCTCACATTAAGGACATCCCTCGAAGGTAACCTTACGGACTAATAGCAGGTACATGTTTCAAAATAAACAACTTTTATCATTCCTAGTAAAGGTGTAGCTATGGCAAATAAGTCAGATTCTTCAGACCGAGCTGAAATGTTGTTAAATATTTCAAGGCGAGTAGCTCAAGATCAATCAATTGAAGATATCATTGCATCCATCATAGAAGTGACTACATGGGAATTAAAAGCTGAAAGAGGTTCCTTATTTCTAAACGATGCAACCACGAATGAACTTTACACCCGCTATGCACAGGGAGCTAACCTAAGAGAAATACGAATTCATAATAAAAGTGGTATTGCAGGATCCGTTTTCCAGTCTGGTGTTGGTGAAATAATCCATGATGCCTACAGTGACGAACGTTTCAACTCTGCTGTGGACCAGCAGACGGGATATACCACCAAAAATATTCTTTGCGCTCCTGTAAAAACCTTGAGCGGAGCAGTTATCGGCAGCGCGGAAGTATTAAACAAAAAATCCGGCCGATTTACAAAAAAAGACCTCGAGCTTCTAGAAGCGATGACTGAACAGGCCAGTATAGCTCTTCAAAGTGCTCAATTCGTAGAACAAATGCAAAAGAATCGAGAGGAAGAAAGAAAACTTCTTGATGTAGTTTCAGAGGTAACGGCTGAAATAGACCTCCCCACCATGCTTAAAAAAGTTATGGGTGAAGCAACTAAAATGCTCAATGCAGACAGATCTTCCATCTTTCTCAACGATCCTAAAACTAACGAATTATGGCTACAAATTGGAGATGGTTTAGAAAGTACTCAAATAAGATTTCCTAACAATCTAGGTATAGCCGGAACTGTTTTTACTTCTGGCGAAACAATCAATATTCCACATGCCTACGCAGACCTAAGATTTAACCCTGATTTCGACAAACAAACCGGATATTTCACCAGATCAATCCTCTGTGTGCCAATCATAAACAAAGATCGTGTCATTCTAGGAGTAACTCAGGTATTAAATAAAAGAGGTGGGCCTTTTACTGAGGAAGACGAGCAACGGTTGAAAGCATTTACTGCACAAATCTCTGTGGGGCTAGAGAACGCGCAGCTTTTTGCCGACGTTCAGAACATGAAAAACTACAACGACAGCATTCTACAAAGTGCAGCATCTGGGGTTATTACCTTAGACGAAGATGAAAAAATAATAACTTGTAATGAAGCCGGCCTGCGAATATTAAATATATCTGAACCAGAAATATTACAGAAACAAGCGATCGATTTCTTCGTCGGCGAAAATGAATGGCTAATGGAACGCATAACTAAAGTTCAAGAAAACCAACGCACAGACACTTTTGTAGATGTCTCATACCAGGCCGGGGATGAAACACTGTCACTAAATGGAACTGTGGCACCCCTCATCAGCACGGATGAAAAAAAACTGGGTGTAATGGTAATGCTGGAAGACATCAGTACAGAGAAAAGAATGAAATCCACCATGTCTCGCTACATGGACCCAGGTCTTGCTGATCAACTAATGGAAGGGAATGACAATCTAGGTGGAGAAGAAAAAAAGGCAACTATTCTTTTCTCGGATGTAAGAGGGTTCACCACTATAACTGAACAGTTAGGCGCTCAAGGCACAGTTCAACTTTTAAATGATTACTTCTCCATAATGGTCGATTCGATAACAAGCCAAGGTGGCATGCTGGACAAATTCATTGGCGACGCAATAATGGCTGCTTTTGGATTGCCATTCTCTACCGAAGATGATGAAGACAGAGCTCTAAGGGCGTCAATAGAAATGATAACCAACCTATGGGATTGGAATAAAGTCAGGGCTGAGAATGGCTTGCCACCTGTAGAGATGGGTATTGGACTAAATACAGATACGGTAGTGTCTGGAAATATCGGTTCTCCTAAACGAATGGATTACACAGTCATTGGAGATGGAGTTAATTTGGCTGCAAGGTTAGAGTCTGCCTGTAAGCAATATGCAGCCAGGATTCTGGTAAGTGAATTTACTCATTCAAATTTAAAAGGAGTTTACAGATCTAGGGAAATTGACAAAGTGATTGTAAAAGGAAAAACCGAACCTGTAGGAATATACGAAGTATTGGATTTCCACACGTCTGAAACTTTCCCTAATGTTATGGAAGTCTTGAATTATTTCAAAGACGGTCTAGAAAAATACCGGATAGGTGACTGGGATCCAGCGATAAAATCGTTTAAAGAAGGTGCGAAATTAAACCCAAAGGATTATATAACTGAGATGTACATAGACCGCTGCGAGACGCTCAAGGCCGACCCACCAAAAGACTGGGATGGAGTCTGGGTAATGACGTCAAAATAACACGCGAATTTACCTCTTTTGGTTGAATGAAATTATATGCTGTGCTAAGTTTGGCTGACTTTTAACGGGAGTTTTACTTTGTTACCACATGTATCAAAATTTGGAATTTACTTCAATTCTGCAGAAGGAAAGGTTGTCAGGATCACGTCACCTTATTGGTTTCCACCTGAGCCAGAATGGCAATATGTTACAAATGAGGTAAATGCAACGCTTCTAAGTATCAGGGAACTGATAAAGGAACAAGGACTGTCAGATGAGAGTGATTCAGTAATGTGGGGACGCATACCTCTCCTAGACTGATTTTAAGAAATTACTAAAAGAATGTCATACGATAACGAATGCACCAACGAACTTCCCACAAAACTGTCTGACTTCTCCATAGACTCAGACCAATGGGAAATATTAAAACCGATCTCAGAAACATCCTCCAACTCTGTAAAAATGATTGGTGAAATACTGACTATTGAAACAGTATCCGCTGCTATTTTCAGTGTGGTGGAGAGCTAAATTTGGATCACTTACACAAGCTTTCGATAAGTGAAGCGTCTAAACTTCTCTACAAGAAAGAACTTTCACCTGTAGATCTCGTAAAAGCGCACTTGGCTAGAATAAAAAAAACTGATGCCAAACTTAATTCATTTATAACTATTCTAGAAGACACCGCCATCAAATCAGCAACTCAAGCTGAAAAGGAAATTTTGTCTGGAAAGTGGAAAGGAGACCTACATGGTATCCCTCTCGGACTCAAAGATCTATATTTCACCAAAGGTGTCCCCACCACAATAGGATCAGAGATATATAAAAATTTCATCCCCGATTATGATGCTAAAGTCACTAGAAATCTGACTGAAGCCGGTGCGATTATTCTTGGAAAATTACAAATGCATGAATTTGCTCTAGGCACCACAAGTTATAATCCCCACTATGGTTCTGCTAGGAATCCGTGGAACCCCGAATGCGTCACAGGAGGGTCCAGTGGCGGATCAGGATCCTCTGTATCTGCCGGACAATGCATGGGAGCTTTAGGTAGTGACACTGGAGGATCTATAAGGATCCCTTCTGCACTATGTGGAATCGTTGGCATGAAACCTACTTTCGGACGAGTTTCAAGACATGGAGTGTTCCCTTTAAGTAATTCTTTAGACACCGTAGGGCCAATGACCAGAACCGTGGAAGATAATGCGATTATGCTCAACGCGATATCTGGACATGACGAACAAGACCCTTACTCGGCAAAGGTCAAAGTTTCAGACTTCAAAGCACATTTAGAGAATGATATCAACAAATTAAAAATTGCCCGCCCAAGAACATATTTCTACGATGTGATTGATAAAGAAGTTTTAACATTAATCGACAAAGCGTGTAGCCAATTTGAAAATCTAGGGGCAGAGGTTGATATGATCGACTTACCAATACTCGATCACACACTCGCTATATCTGGCACCATACTTCTCACAGAAGCTGCTGAAATCCATTCAGAAAATTTAAGAACGAAATCCTCATTAATAGGAGACGATGTAAAACTCCGCCTTCAGCAAGGAGCTTTAACCTCTGGAACCGATTATGTCAAAAGCCAAAGAGGGAGAAGCGTTTACAACCAAAGAATGAATGAACTATTTGAAACTTATGACATCTTACTAGCCCCAACGGTCCCTATTGGTGCACCTCCTATAGCTGACAATTCAATAGATGTAAATGGAAACCAAGAATTAGTAGGACCATTGATGGCCAGGTTAACTCGCCCGCAAAATATCACAGGGCTACCAACCATTTCTGTCCCAATTGGTTTCACTTCCAACCAAATGCCAGTTGGAATGCAATTAACTTCTCCGGCATTTCAAGAACAAATGCTTTACAACGTGGCATATCAATTTGAAAATTTATCAACTATGAAAAATATCATCCCCCCACTGTAATAAATAAATTAAGATTTTGGAGAGAATAATTTATGGGTACTGAACAAAGTCAGGGACTGTCCTTGTATGAAGCTGCACGGGAAGTGGGAGTCACTTTTGAAAAGGAGTGGAAGCCAGAAAGTAAATCGATCCAAGTAAATAACATGAATTTCAGTTACCTAGAATGGGGAAATCCTTCCAACCCAGTTATGGTTTTACTTCACGGGTTTGCACAGCAGTCACATTCCTGGGATTTTGTTGCTCTATCTTTTGCCGACAGGTATCGAATTATTGCATTAGACCAAAGAGGTCACGGAGATAGCGATTGGGCCTCTGATGGAGACTACACACCTGAAACACAGCAAAAAGACATCGAGGCTGTAGTCGATAAATTAGGCTTAGAAGAGTTTGTTTTAATGGGTTTATCAATGGGGGGTCGAAACTCCTTCACATACGCCGCCTCAAACCCCAATAAAGTAAAGGCTTTAATAATCGTGGACGCAGGCCCAGAGAATGTAAGAGCCGGCACACAAAATATAAGAAACTTTGTTGAACAAGATGATGAACTAGATTCCATCGACGCCTTCGTAGATCGCGTTATCAAATACAACCCAAGGAGAGATCCCGTCCAGATAAGAGGCAGTATTGTTAACAATTTGAGAGAACTGCCAAACGGAAAATGGACCTGGAAATACGACAAGATACTAAGATCCCCCGGAAGAATGGGACGTCCTCAAGACCCTGAAATGACTAACCGGCTTTGGGGTTATCTTGAAAATTTGCAATGCCCTACACTAGTGGTCAGAGGAGATAAAAGCGACATAATAGCTACTGAGACCGCTGACAGTATGATCGGTAGAATACCAGGTGGCAAATTAGCTATCGTAGAGAATGCCGGGCATCTAGTAATGGGAGATAATCCCTCTGGTTTCGAAAGAGCTGTCACTGCATTTATTGAATCTGTTTAGCTACTCAATCATTTCAACATTGATTTGATATAAATTGCTACTACGAAGATTGGGTGTTACACTTTTTACAAACTTAAATTAGTTAGATAACAAGAAAGAGAGAAATCCAGGAGAACGGATTGGATAGGGCTGATAAAGAAGCCGTCATTGCGGAATACCGCGTTCACGACAACGATACAGGGTCGACTGAGTCGCAAGTAGCGATTCTAACGTCGCGTATCAATCAATTAACCCAGCATTTACGAGAGCATAATCACGACGAATCCACAAGAAGAGGTTTACTGAAGCTTGTAGGAAAGCGCCGTCGGCTTTTAAGATACTTAAATTCTGAAGATGTAAACAGGTATCGATCTTTAATAGATAGGCTGGGCCTTAGGCGATAGCAACTCGTATATTTTTCACCCCCTCGACACTTTCACGCTCCCATCTGATCATCTGGTATTACTCCAGGAGAAAATAACATTTCAGTACACAACATTAGCCGTGTCATACATGGACAAGAATTAGAATTCGAGACGGGAAAATTAGCTCAGAAAGCAGGTGGTTCAGTATTAATCAAGCAGGATGATAATGTCGTTCTAGCTACAGTCACAATGAGTGACCCCCGAGAAGGGATAGATTTTTTTCCTTTAACTGTAGATTTAGAAGAAAGACATTACGCAATAGGCCAAATCCCAGGAAGCTTTTTCAGACGAGAGGGTAGGCCGACTACACATGCTATCCTGACAGACCGTCTTATAGACAGACCAATAAGACCATTGTTTCCCAAAGGCTTCAAAAATGAAGTACAAGTGATAGCCACCACTCTATCTAGTGACCGAGAGGTTCCACTAGACATAATTGCTCTAAACGGCGTGTCAGCTGCTTTGAGTATATCGAATATACCTTTCAACGGACCAATCGCAGCAACGCGAATTGGCTATATAGATGGGGAATTCATAATCAATCCTACTTACGCACAGATTGAAGAAAGCCTATTAGATTTGGTAGTAGCAGGTTCCACCGATGGAGTCTCCATGATGGAAGCCGGAGCACAAGAAGTAGACGAAGATGTGGTGTTTGAAGCAATACAACTTGCTCAATCAGTAAATTTGGAAGTCATTTCTATGCAGCAGGATTTTGCGGAAGAAATAGGTACACCAAAAGCCGATTACATTCCAAGAGGACATGACCCAGAAGCAGTCGCTCAAGCAAGAACAATCCTGGGAGATCGCATCTATGGTGCTTTGTCTGATGCAGAGGATCAAGAAGATATGAGATCCAAATTGAAAGTACTTGAAGATGAGCTGACAGAATCACTATCTGAAGAATTTGACTCAAGCATTGCCGCAGGAGCATTCGAAGAATTACTAGATGAACAATTCAGAGTCAGAATCCTCAAGGACGGTGTCAGACCTGATGGAAGAGGATTAAGAGAAATTCGTTCTCTATCAGCTGAGGTATCAATTTTACCTCGTACTCATGGCACGGGGTTATTCAACAGAGGTGAAACTCAAATACTGGGAGTAACGACCCTGGGGTCTTCAGGCGACGCACAGAGGCTTGATAACCTTAGTCCAGAAGAAACCAAAAATTTTATGCTTCATTATAATTTCCCTCCTTACTCCACTGGGGAAGCTAGAAGAGTAGGATCCCCTGGTCGTCGAGAGATCGGGCATGGTGCACTGGCGGAGCGTGCCTTGAGTGCTGTTTTACCATCTCAAGAGGATTTCCCGTATACGATTCGAGTTGTTTGTGAGGCTCTAAGTTCCAATGGAAGTACTTCTATGGGTAGTGTTTGTGCAGGTACCCTTGCATTAATGGATGCTGGCGTCCCAATCAAGTCACCTGTAGCTGGAATCTCTGTAGGATTAATTACGGGAGAAGATGGAGAATACGTAACTCTAACTGACATACAGGGACTTGAAGACCACGTTGGAGATATGGATTTCAAGGTTGCAGGTACCTCAGAAGGAGTAACTGCAATTCAGTTAGATATAAAAGTCAACAGCATAAGTTTTGAAGTTATAAAAGATGCTCTCTCTCAAGCGAAAGAAGCTAGAACTCAAGTTTTGGAAGTGATCACATCTGCCATCCCAGAAGTCAGGTCTGAAGTCAGCCCTTTTGCTCCTAGAATACAAAAAATCATGGTACCTACGGAAAAAATAGGGGCCGTGATAGGCCCAGGCGGGAAGACCATACGAGGAATTGTGGAGGAAACAAACGCCACAGTAGATATACAGGACGACGGCACCGTGCTGATTGGTTCAGCCAACGCTGATGACGCAGCAAAAGCCATAAAGATGGTCGAAGATCTCACTAGGGAAATACAAGTAGGAGAAATATTCACCGGCACTGTGGCGAAAATAGCAAGTTTTGGTGCGTTCGTTCAGATTTTACCCGGTACCGACGGTATGGTTCATATCAGTGAACTAGCCAACTACAGGGTTGCGAACGTGGAAGATGAGGTTTCAGTCGGAGATGAAGTGGAAGTAAAAGTTATCGGGGTAGACCAGTCAGGAAAAATCAAACTGTCTATGAAAGCCTTGCTAGATGGTTCTGATGAATCAGGTCCTACCCGACAAAGCTCAAGAGATGAAGTCGAAAAAGTTGAGGTAAATGTAGGAGACATAATCACTGGTCCTGTTGTAAATATCGCGAAATTTGGAGCTTTTGTAGAAATAGCTCCGGGAACTGACGGTATGGTCCATATAAGTGAATTGGAAAATTATCGTGTTGCAAAGGTAGAGGACGTTGTGAGCGTGGGAGAAGAAATCACCGTCGAAGTGATAGACGTAGATGACTCTGGTCGTATAAAACTATCTCGTAAAGCCCTCCTGACGGATTAACACTGGAAAGATGGCAAGCTAGGTTAAATATCACAACCAAAACGTTAAGGGAGTTCCAATATGGCTAATATCAAAGTCGTTGTTAACGGAGTCCTCGGCAAAATGGGTCAAGAAGTGCTGAATGCAGTTGATAACGCCGAAGGGATGGACCCAATCGCCGGATCAGACATTGCTAGCACTGTGGACCAGATCGCCTTGCCTACGGGTAATGGGGTTATACCCGTTCATAAAAACATAAAAGATGCGGTGAGAGGGGCTGATGTTGTTGTCGATTTTACTAATGCCACCGGAGCAAAATCAGTAATGGAAGCTGCAGCTCCAACAGGGGCCAATTGTGTTATTGGATCAACAGGCTTATCTCAGGCAGATTTTGAAGCCGCCAAATCGCTAGCTGAATCCAATAATACAAGCATAATCATTGCACCCAATTTTGCTATGGGAGCAGTACTCATGTCTCATCTAGTTAAAGAGGCTGCCAGATTTTTCGACTACGCCGATCTGACAGAAGTACACCATGAAGCAAAGATTGATGCTCCTTCTGGCACTGCAATTGCAATTGCTCAAGCAGCAGCAGAAGGCAAAGATGGAACATTTGAGGCGCCTGCTGCAGAAAAAGAGCTTATAAAAGATACAAGGGGCGGAAACCATTCAGGAGTGGTAGTACACAGTGGCAGAATGCCAGGACGAGTGGCCCACCACGAAATGGTTTTTGGATCTCTAGGGCAAACCCTCACAATACGCCATGACTCTATCAACAGGGAAAGTTTTATGCCAGGAGTAATTATGGCAATAAATGCCTCAGGATCATCAACTGGATTGACTGTAGGGCTAGATAAAATCATGGGGTTATAGTCCTCTCATTTATAGTACCCATCTGTATACATTCAATTATTATTCAAAACACGGAGGAACTTACTTGAATTCTTGCAAAATCGCAGTTGTTGGGGCAACAGGAGCAGTAGGCCAGGTATTCTTGGATATTGCTGAACAACGAGATTTCCCTATTGATGATATTCGACTATGCGCTTCAACACGATCAGTTGGGAAAAAGATTAAATTTAGATCGCAGGAAATAGCAGTAGAGTTATGCACTCCAGAAGTTTTAGATGAAGTTGATTTTGCTTTCATTTCAGCTAGTGGCGACGTCAGTCGGGAAATTGCACCATTGGCAGCAAAGCATGGGACCGTAGCGATCGATGATAGTTCTGCTTTCAGAATGGATACTGATGTCCCTTTAGTGGTACCTGAAGTGAATGCCGAAGATTTAAATGAACACAAAGGAATAGTAGCTATTCCGAATTGCTCCACTACTCCTCTAGTAATGGTATTAAATCCATTAATGAAGAAATCTTCAGTAAAGCGAGTAGTGGTCGACACATTCCAATCTGTAACTGGAACAGGTGCTGCAGCGCTAACCGAAATGGAACAACAAAGCCAAGCAATCCTCAACGACGGGCCAGTCACAGCTAAAGAATACCCTCATCAAATAGCATTTAATGTATTACCTCACATAGAACCCTTTCAAGAAAACGGATACACCAGAGAAGAAATGAAAATGCTTTATGAAACGCAAAAAATATTGCATGATTCTAATATTCTGGTATCCGCAACGTGCGTAAGAGTACCAGTCGCTGTCAGCCACAGCGAGGCTATACATATAGAGTTTGAGGATTCAATATCCCCCAATGAGGTAACTAAAATTCTGGAGAATGAACGAGGTATAAGAGTTGTAGACGACCCATTCTCCGACGTGTATCCTATGCCAATAGACGCAGCCGGAAGCGATGAGGTTCTTGTGGGAAGGATAAGAAAAGATATATCCCATCCGAACGGAATAGCTATGTGGGTAGTCTGTGACAACTTACGAAAAGGTGCGGCTTTGAATGCTATTCAAATAGCAGAAGAAATGATGAAACGCGACGTAGTATCTGAAAGAAACTGGAGAAAATAAGAAGATGGTAGATTTTGGAAGACTCCTCACGGCGATGATTACCCCTTTTGATTCAGAAGGTAATATCGACTTCCCTCAAGCTAGAAAACTTGCCAAGGGATTAGTTGCTTCAGGTACCGACGGGCTAGTCATTGGTGGTACAACGGGTGAGTCACCATCCATGTCGGATGATGAAAAAGTTCAACTATTCGCTGAAGTGAAAGAAGCTGTAGGAGATACTGCCACAGTAATTGCAGGAACAACAGACAATAACCACAGAAAATCCGTTGAGCTTTCCATTGAGGCAGAAAAGGTGGGAGCTGACGGTTTACTCCTCACTGTACCTGCCTACAATAAGCCGACCCAAGAGGGACTATACCAAAACTTCAAAGCGATATCCGAAGCCACTTCTCTTCCCGGGTTACTCTACAATGTTCCATCTCGAACAGCCTTGAACATGACTACGGAAACAACACTCCGATTAGCCGAAATAGACAACATAGTAGGTGTCAAAGAGGCTTCAAGTGACTATGTTCAAATCACCAACATTATTGACAAGGCTCCTGACGGGTTTCGTGTTTGGTCTGGAAACGACGATGAAACGTTCCCAATCATGTGTGTCGGTGGGCATGGGGTAGTCAGCGTGGCCTCAAACCTGTATGGCAATCAAATTAAAACCATGATGGGGCTCATTCTTGAGGGCAACATTGAGAGTGCTGCGGCAGAACACAAGAGGTTACTCCCGATTTTCAAAGCTCTCTTTTGGGTAACTAACCCAATACCAATAAAATATGCAGCTAATAGAGCAGGATTTAACGCTGGACCAAACAGGCTACCGCTTTGCGACCCTGATGAAGATTTCACATCACCTTTTAATCCAGTAATGGATGAATACAAGGTTGACCTGCCAATTTCTTAGATCGGCAAAATCGGATATTAGGTATCAAGTATATCTCTTACCATTATTGTGTGATCTCTGTGTGGACCGGTAGATATAATGTCAACTGGACACCCTATCAATTCCTCCAAACGGTCGACGTACTTTCTGGCTCTCGTCGGTAATTTTGAAACATCCGATATCCCAGCTGTTGGCGCATCCCACCCTTCTAAAGTTTCATATACTGGCTTGCACCTGTCCAAAGCCGTAACTCCTCCTGGGGGTTCATCTAAAATTTCACCCTCCAAGTTGTATCCCACACAGATATTAATAGAATCCAGGTGATCCAGAACATCCAATCTTGTTATTACAGCAGAGGTATATCCGTTTATCCTATTGCTGTACCTGGCCAGAACTCCATCAAACCATCCAATCCTTCTAGCTCGTCCCGTAGTGGTGCCAAATTCTTTTGCGACAGTTCGTATTCCTTCTCCTATGTCATCAAATAATTCTGTGGGAAACGGTCCTGATCCAACCCTAGTGTTATAGGCCTTGAATATCCCTAAAACGTTTGTTATTTGCTTTGGTTGTATGGCCAATCCGGTACTAGCTCCTCCAATCGTCGGGCTTGAAGATGTTACAAATGGGTAAGTCCCGTGATCTAAATCAAGTAATATCCCTTGAGCTCCTTCCAACACTACTGTCCCCCCATCATCCAAGGTATCATTTACATACCGTCCCACCGGTTTGATGAAGGAACCGAGACGCTTTTGCCAATATTCACTCTTTCCAAGTATTGAATTCAATGAAACTGGTTCAACTTCATATATTTTTTCTAATATTGCATTCGTATAGGGAAGGACCGCATTCAGGCGAACTTCCAAGGCTTCCAAATCCAAAATATCTGCAGCCCTGATTCCCGTCCTTGAAGTCTTATCACTATAGGCTGGGCCAATTCCTTTCCCCGTGGTACCTATAGCCTTAGGTCCGCGTCCTTTCTCAGCCAATGTATCCAATATAACGTGATAAGGCATTATCAGATGTGCCCTTTCGCTGATCATAAGAGAGTTACTTATATCCACCCCCCCCTGCTGCAAAGCCTCCATTTCCTCAATTAACACATCAGGATCAACAACTACACCGTTCCCTATAACGTTCATAACACCATCGCTAAAAACACCACATGGAACAAGGTGCAGGCTAAAGTCTCCTAAATCATTTATCACCGTATGGCCAGCATTATTACCGCCAGAGAATCTAGCCACGATATCTGCTCGTCGTGAGAGATAATCTATTATTTTACCTTTACCCTCGTCGCCCCATTGAGCACCGAGGATCGCATAGGCCGGCATCAACTACTCTCCTAAACATATAACTAATTCTGGGCAAAAAAATTTCTCCTCAATGAGGGTCCGGACCTCAAAACACGGACACATCACAGGGAGATAGCAAATCGAAGTATACCAGAAGTCTGGTAATGAATTGGTAGACCCTAACCTAACCTGTTATAGAAAATTTTCGGCAAATCCGTCCAATTGTTGTAACGCATCTTTCTCAGGGACGCTATCTATGGATAAAACGATCCTTTCTGCACCAGCAGAAAAAAGTTCATCTACGATGCTAGGGTCAGGAGTGGCACCATAAACTGTTATGCCGATCGTTGAAAAATCCCTTCCTGATTCCTCACAAAGTCGTTTCAGTTCATTCTTGCCAAATTCAATATCTTCTGGAGTTATCCGGTTAGGCATCCATGCATCTCCCCAGTTAACAACCCTTTTGAACACATTTTTCGCATGCCCACCCAGATAAATAGGGGGATGTGGCCGCTGGACAGGTCTGGGAAAAGAATATACGGGAGGGAAATCATAATATTTGCCATGATATTCGCTTTCCACAGTAGTCCAAAGTTCTTTCATTGCCATCACGGAATCTCTAGTCTGGGTCCATCGATGTGCAAAATCACCACCCATGATATCGGTTTCTTCTTCCAGCCATCCAGCACCAATACCAAACAGGAATCTGCCATTGGCGTACATATCTAAAGTGGCTACCTCTTTTGCAAGAAGCAAAGGATTTCTTTCTGGTACCAAGCAAATCCCAGTTCCTAAAAGTAGCTTTTCTGTTACTGCGGAAGCTCTGCCCAAGGCCACGAAAGGATCAGCAACATCTGCATATTTCTTTGGTATAACCCCTCCAGGACCTGGCCAAGGAGTTTTCGCTCCAACTGGCAATACCGGGTGTTCGGCAACCCAGAGAGAATCAAAACCAGTTTCCTCAGCCTTAGCTGCCAACACTGCTATATCTATCGAATAATCAGTGGGGAATGTAGTTATTCCTATGTTACCCATTTTTGCGTACCTCTCATAAAATTACTTAATTCAAGCGAGTTCTGCTAATAATCTGATAGCTCGGTAAAGGTATACTGTTTCCTCATCTAGTGGCAAATCCAAATCTTTAAATTGTTCAGATTGTTCATATCCACCCAGAGTCGATGCACCAGGTAGTATGGACAAACTCAGTTCTTTTAAAAACCCCTCTGGAGTAATCACAATACAACCTCTATCTGGAAATCCCGTAATAGGGTCAATTTCTATTGCCTGGACAGTTTCCATACCCAAAAAGCCCGGGAAATTTTCTATAGCAGATGCCGCCTCAATCAACAACTCTCGCAATTCAGTATTAGTTTTATCCAAAATCAAGTCCACACGCAATTCAAGTTTCTCGATAGAATCCATTGTTTGACACCCCTTATACCGGCTATTATATTTTATTAGTCTTCTAGACTTTCATGGCTACGTAGCTCAGGGGTTAGAGCGGGCGCTTCATAAGCGCTAGGTCGCTGGTTCAAATCCAGCCGTAGCCAGAAAACCAGTCTCTAAGAATTGACCTTACTGGGCGAAATTAGGGCGGTTAGCTCAGCTGGTTAGAGCGCTACCTTCACACGGTAGAGGTCAGAGGTTCGAGTCCTCTATCGCCCACCAGTAGATGCCGAAGTGGCGGAACGGTAGACGCGCTACGTTCAGGACGTAGTATCCGCAAGGGTGTGTGGGTTCGAATCCCTCCTTCGGCACCATCGCATTCTGATCATGTTGTACTATTCCAAAAAGTGAATTTACCCAAATTGATTACAGACGTTCAATAAATTCAAGTTCTTCATGTAACTCTTCTTTGGTGTAAAAATGCTCTAAGAGAATAGTCGCTTCTAAAGCTTTGACCCGCCGATGAAAGTCTGTAGGTATTGAACCGTTTCCTACAGACAGATGGGAATCATTTCTCCCTCTAACGTCGTAGAGATAATT
>CENY01002069.1_pt1 | contig 15351 bp, 11 predicted proteins | sample 356181 | NCBI WGS metagenome assembly CENY01 (sample SAMEA2619840, study PRJEB7988) | marine metagenome | isolation source: saline water (ENVO:00002010), including
CCCCCAGGAGACTCCGGTGTAGTAGTCGTATGTGTGCCATCTCCAGTAGTGCTTTAGGGATGAATCCACTCCTTCTGTAGTGTTTTCAGCAACGAAGTACAGCATGTTGTCATCGATGTCGTCATTTGGATCCCATGGATTTCCATCGGAATCTAAGCAGTTTACTCCCCAATATTCCTGAGTACATTCCTGTCCATCAGGAACTCCTCCTCCATCTGTATCCGGATCCCTCCAGTCCGTACCAATCTGCTGTTCTATGGTGTCTGGGATTCCGTCTCCATCGGTATCAATCGGATTCAAGTCATCTGCAGAATTGTTCTGGGGATTGGTTCCGTCGACATATTCCTGTCCGTCACCAACTCCTCCATTATCGGTATCAAAAACATTCCACATTGTGAAATATGTATCAACAGTCCCATTGCCACCCATTCCAAATTCCAAGGAGCAACCTGTGGTATTCTCAAAGTAGTTATTCAGCCCATCTCCATCGGTATCCAGTAAATTATGACATGGATTCATGGGATTTGTATCGTTTAGAATTTCGTCCAGATCGTTAACACCATCGTCATCAGAATCTGAAAGATTCGCGAGAGATAAGTAACCCCAGGTTCCCAAAAACTCCTCCCAGTCAGCAAGTCCGTCACCGTCCGTGTCGGCATAATCGTCGTCGCAATGTGGTTCATTTATCGCCCCCGAAGTAGCATTCCAGCACCAAGAGAAATTAGTGAATACTACTGACATTGCGTCAACGGGCCGATCGATATCCACATTCCTCAGAGTATTGCTCAGTATAGACTGGAATCTGAATCCGGTCAAACTTCCATTAGATGACACATAATACGCCATGGGGGCACCATTTTGCCTCCAATCGACAGGATTTGGATTGAGCATAGTGGTCGAATTGATAGTTAATACAGAACTAATCGGATCCCAGTCGATGATATCCTTCTCTATCGTCTCGGTAGACAAGCAAGGATCAGTCGAATGGGCTAGAGAGAGTTCGTCACCATCATTCACTCCTCCTCCGTCGGTATCTGAAACATTCCATAGAGTACATGTCATGTTCTCTTCCCAATTATCGATACCGTCATTGTCAAAGTCTCCGGCATCCTCTATCCTCGTAGGATCAGTCTCTCCGGGATCAACTACGCCGTTGCCATTGAGGTCCTCTTCTCCATCATCAAATTGGTCGCCGTCGGTGTTGTTGTTTCTTGGATCGGTTGCTTGAGGCGGGTCACCGTAAGAGCCGTTGACTTCGACACCATCCCAAATACCATCTCCATCTGTATCAACAGAGGTTGGATCAGTCAGAAGAACGAATGCCTCGTATGAGTCATTCAAACCATCTCCATCAGTATCGTTGTTGTTTGGATCAGTTTGAGTGATGCCGTCTACTTCGGCAGTAAATATCAGGCATCCGCCTGGGCCAAGTCCCAATACTGGATTGCATGGAGACTCTGTTGCTGTCATATTGAATGGACCGGGTCTGAAGTACTGGGTCGGAGGATTAGTGGAACCATTTCTAGTACCCCAAGTTGGATTGACATATTCCCAAAGGTTGCCAAACCCGTCTCCATCGGGATCTCCATTCGCCCCGTCCATATTCGAATTAGATGTGGGATCAAGTCCGTTTGCTACTTCCCATGCGTCGGGCATACCGTCGCCATCGGTATCCCAGCCATCTGGATCCTCGTCAATGAGTCCGTCGCCATCGTCATCGTCGCTGCTGCAATCGGCGTCGCCATCGCCATCATTGTCGAAACTATCTACCAAACCGTCCTTGTCGTTATCCATACCGTCGTTACAGATATTCCCCATTGGATCTTCGTCCACACCATCGGAGCCAGTTCCTTGGATGATCTGCATTGCACTCTCTTCGTCCCAGAGCCTTACTGGGACTGTTCCATTCCACCAAACGCCATTGTCCAAAACTGTGGGAGTGGATGTGGAATCCCAACCAGCGGGAATCCCATATTGATACTCATTCAGATTAGTGAACGCATCGCCATCTGGGTCTCCCGTTGAGCCGTTGTCTCCAGTAGAAGAAAGTGGATCTAGGCCGTATTGCCACTCCCATCCGTCAGGAAGGCCGTCGTTATCAGAATCCCAGTCTTGGGGCTGGGTATTGATGTAGAACTCTAATCCATAAGTTAGGCCGTCTCCATCCGCATCAGTACTGGCCAGAGCCTCCCATTGTCCGAACTGGAAAGCAGCGTGTGAAGATAGCATCAACAGAGCCGCGAACAGTAGTGCTGACCGACGCTTTCGAGGCAATATGCGGACTGTAGAATCATCTAGCATTGACAACGCTCCGTCACCCCTTACTGCCTACGGCAGAAAGTTAGGGTCTTAAGACGAATGGAGCGTCGTTCGGACAGGTATCACAGAGGATCATACGAGTTCTATCTCGTCGTCATCATAATCGTCGTACTCTTCTTCTTCTGTGACCGTTACTGGGGCGGGGATTGAATCGTCCTCTTCTGCCTCAGAATCCTCGTCATCGTCTCCCCCTAAGGATTCCAGATATGCTAGATGGGAAGTCCATCTTCGACGATTCATTCTACTCTGAATCCCAGCGAACAAAAGAAGTATTCCGACAAGCGCGATAATGAGGGTCGAGATCCTAGGATGCGTTACCTCGTTAACCAGGATGTCAAAAATCGAAGAAATCCCAACAGTCATCGTTACAGTAATTTCAGCAGAGTATTCATCGGGCCAACTCTGCTCGGTATCAAACGGAGTGGCAGTCACTATTACTGGTATCTGATCGCCGTTGTTAGCTGATTCTGGAACGGTAACATCGAGATTAAATGTGGTCTCTTCAAATGCCCCCAATTCAATTAGAGGCGAACCTGATGGGCCATCAATATCTACTTTCCAGCCTGACTCCTCAACCTCTGCATCCAGTAGCACCGTTAGTGGGCCGTTGCCATTATTCTTGGCCTTCAGTTGCAATGAGTAGGTTTCTCCTGGCACTAATTCATAATTTGGTGAGACTTGGACAATCTGTAGCTCAGGCTCACCAGCCTCTATTTCGAAAGTAATGGGTAGATCGAAATATCTCGCATCATCTTCATTGATGTCTTCTATTACTCTAAGATAGATTGTGTGATTTCCAGCGACCACTTGATTGGTCAGAATTGCAGTAATGAAGACCTCAGAGAAATCTCCCGGACCTAACGAGACTCGTGGTACAGAATCTCCTGAGTCATCGGTGATAGTGAACTGCCATTGCCCATAGGCCGGATCGTTATCGAGATTCTCCTGCAAAGAAGAAGGATTCTGGATTCTCCACCAAGTAGCAGATTCTCCCCCTGTCATACTGTTCGTTATTCTAGCTCGGAAATCAACAACTGCATTGCCTGAGCCGGGAGAGCACAGTTTCACCCTGATGTGACCTAATGGAGTTCCATCACAGTCCTGTGATACTTCCGCGTGAATTCCAAAGGTTCTCTGAATGGTGAATGCGACTGTGGTTCGTAAAGACGAGTTGCCCTCACTGATTACCTCAATCTCAATCTGCCCGATATCTGGATCATCCCGGTCAGAAGAGGGTTTGATATTGAATAGAAGTTGTTGCGTAGAGTGGCGTTCTAGGATTGCAGTATGGAATGTTCCGTCTCCCTCGTCTTCTAGAATTCTCTGCCCCGTCTCGTTATCATAAATCTGAATAATAGATTTGGCTCTCTGCAATACATCTACGCGAAAAGTGTCTGCATCGAATCCTGTATTGAAAATCTCAAGGAGGAATGGAGTAAATTCGCCATACTCGACATACCTTGGAGCAGTCTGGTCAAAATCATCTGGTCTTGTTGAATTGGCTAACTGCACATCGTGGTCTTCATTCCAAAAAGATACCTCTGGCGGCTGGAAAACATCTATCTTGTCGAGGTCGAGCTGTAGGATGTCTTGATGGACGACTTGCAATACGCTCTCGACTTCGGCCTCAGCGACCGCCCTGATTTCAATACTCTCTGGAGTACCAGTGAGATCATCGGGGGCGGTCAATGTGAGAATCGGGTTTAGTATGTCTCCGCCTGCATTGAGGGTGTATCCTCCTGGTGAGTCAAACTCGAGAATCCAAGAACTGCCCAAATTAGTCAGTACCTCAAGTTCCACTTCCATCGACTTGGTAGAGTCTCCCTTGTGCACCAACTGTAGAGGGATAGCAGTGGTTTGCCCGGGCGCGATATACTCAGTTGTCTTATCGAGGCGGTGGTTGATTGAGACGCCCCACTGGTGCATCTCAATTGGTTCGTGCTCAATCAAGAAATCATTACCTTGAATATCGGTGATTTCCAGTTCCACTGAGTATTCTCCGGCTGGCAAGCCTCCGGGATATGTCCACATGAACTCGCCAAAAATGCCCTGGCTTGTATCCTCTATGTCCTCATCATCTTCGTTGATGATATGGTCTATTCGGTAGACTCCGTTGGGATCTCTCATTAGAAGGCGGGTAGATTCTATGTCATATCTACCGAAGGAGCTCTTTACATCAAATGTGAACTGCATTGCTCTGTCGGATAGAATATCGTTTGGATACCAATCCAATTCTGGTCCTTCTGCTAATTCGGCCCCTTCTCTCTGCAGAAGTACTAGGCTGTTCGAAATTGCATTTGCCTCGACTTCGATTTGAGAAAACCTGTCCGGCTCACTATCAATCTCGTTCCATGCGACCTCAGCGTCACAACTACTGCCGAATGGCCCACCCGAGCTTTCACAACCAGACATCTCAGCTGAGATTGAAATTTCCAGCATCTCATTCTTTGAGACTGTGAATGAAGCATCCTGTCCTAAATCAACATCGAACTCTTCGTGGTCAAAACTGCAACTGTTAGTGATACCCTGAGTGCAAGCATCGGTGCTCCATGAGGCGGTTCCTACTTGCGAGCCACCGGCCTTCAGTGTTATTGTCCAGTCAACTGTAGCCCCATTGGGCCCTGTTGCCCTGAGGAACAAATCGAGTGGGACATAATAGCCAGAACTGCCGTGCTGAGACCTCCCATAAACTTCCAATGAAGATAGCATGTCGCTAGAGCGGAATTCTATCTCATTGTCTAATGCGCTGGCTGAATCCTGGCCCCCGGAGTCTGGGACCTCAGTTGTGATGTATCCGTCCCCTCCTGCAGATGTGTTTTGGGAAGCAAGATAAAGTGTGTACAGTTTGAGTTCGACCTCGTCTTGGGCCATCATTGGCTCACTATTTCTCAATTCAGAAGGCTCACTGAAAGAAGAGTAAATGGGAGCAATTAGCACTATAGCCACGAAGATAGCCAAGCGGGCTCTGCCCGGGGAGATAACCGGAGTACTGCTCGTATGCACGGTGATTCGGCCGTCAGAGTGGCGTTAAAGCGTTCGTACCCCAAGGGTACGAGATGAGTCAATTGTAGACGGTATCTTGCGCTCGGTTCAAGAGAAGAACACCCTGCTCACGGACTGCAGGGGTACCCGAGTCGGTCAAAGGGGCCGGACTTAAGCTCCGGTGCAAAGTGCTTCGCAGGTTCGAATCCTGCCCCCTGCACCATCATTTGACTCTAGTCATGGTGCAACCTAGTCTGGAGTCGTCATCTGTGATATCGAGTTTGCTTGCACTAACTGAAGCTGCTACGACCTCAGTAGGCGCTAACACCTCATCAATCAGCCTCAAAACCATGGTCTCGAGTAATGATGGTCTATCCATTTCGACTACCCTGTCGAGAGAAGAAACCAGATACTCATAATCGAGAACTTGGTCAATCGAGTCGTTAGATGGCCTGGAGTCGTCGACTACGACATGTATGTCGAACCTGACTCTCTGAGGAGATCCTTGTTCGTGTTCGTATACTCCTACATCGACAAGCCTGATTGCACCCTCAAGAAATAGTGACGAGGCGTTTCCTCCGCTAGAGAGTAGGGCCTCAATAGCTTCACTATGACTGGTTGACATATTTACTCCGTCTCAAACAGAACATCGCGAGCTCTTGACAAGAATCTCTCGCCCGAGTCTACAAATAGAATCTGTCCTGTTACCGCTCGAGCCCCGATTAAGTAGCAGACAGCATCTGCGATATCTTCTGGCCTCGGACCGTACCCGAGTGGAGATTCGGACTGGGCTCTGGCGAATCCCTCCTCAGTCTGGTCGTCGCTCGGTAGAGTGTGTCCGGGTGCGACGGCGTTGACTCTGATACTAGGGGCGAGCCCTCTGGCCAATGCATCAGTCAAACCTAGCATTGCATATCTAGAGGCAGTATAGGACAGATGATCTGGATTGGGTTCAGCAATCTTCTGGTCTAGGACATTTACCACACAAGCAGAATGTCCCTCTTCCAGAATCTCATTCAGAGATCGAATCAGAAGCAGAGGGGATTTGGCATTGACATCCATGTGAGCGTCCCAACTATCTGAATCTATACTGTGAATATCATCATGAAAGAACAGAGAAGCGTTGTTTACGATTCCACATAGTGGTCCATGAATACTAGCCAGACGAACCAAATTAGAGGCCGATTCGGCATCTGCTAGATCGGCTTGAATGGCGAATGCTGTTCCGCCGGATTTCTCGATGGTCGCGACGACTTCTTCGGCCTCACTACTTGAGCCTCGATAATGAACAGCGATGCAGTATCCTGCACCAGATAAACGCAGACTAATCGCTCTTCCAATGCGCTTGGCCGCGCCTGTAACGAGTACGGTACCCTCGGCCATGAACGACCGAAGACAACATCTGATATTACCAATTGTATACGCACACAAGAGAGGATAGGCGTAGCAGAATGGTTAATGTCGGTACGCCATCCGACGGTTTGATGGCAACTCGCCTCCCTACCATCAACGAGGAATCGGTTATCGGAGGCGGTTGTGGCAGTGCCCCTAGACAGAGTGCTGCTGAGCGAAGAAAGTCATTACGAAAGCGGCTACCCACTTGGTTCAAGACCTCATTACCGACAGGTGATGCTCAGACTAGATACAATGAGACACGCTCAAGTGTTCATGAGCACGGTTTGCACACTGTTTGCGAAGAGGCACGCTGCCCGAATGTCCACGATTGCTGGGGAAGAGGTACTGCCACATTCATGGTGGCTGGAGAAGTCTGCACCAGAGGTTGTAGATTCTGTGCTGTTGGTACCGAGAAAATTCCTCCTGCATTGAATTCGTCCGAGCCATCGGAGTTGGCCGAAGCTGTTGTGAGAATGGGGCTCGATCATGCTGTGATTACTGTCGTTAACAGAGATGATCTAGAAGACGGCGGTGCTAGACACTACAGAGATTGTATCCTTGCAGTGAATGAGCGTTGTCCGAGTGTAGGGCTGGAGTTGTTATGCTCTGATCTGGATGGGAACCTAGAGGCCCTTGAGGAATTACTAGATAATCTGCCCCTCAGAGTTTTTGCGCACAATGTAGAATGTGTACCTAGACTCGACTCATTAGTGCGTGACCCTAGGGCATCTTTCGAGCAATCTCTGGAAATTCTGCGAGAGGCCCGTAGGCTTCGTCCTGATATTCTAATCAAGTCAAGCATTATGGTCGGTCTGGGAGAGACCGATGAAGAGGTGAGCGAATCAATGAGGTTGCTTTTCGACGCTGGGGTCGATATGCTGACACTTGGTCAGTACTTACAGCCAAGCGATCGGCACCTGCCTGTAGACAGGTTTCCAGAACCTGCACAGTTTGCAAGTTGGGATGAAGAGGCTCGCGAAATCGGGTTCAAGGCCGTTGCGAGTGGCCCTCTTGTTCGTTCGAGTTATCGTGCCGGCTTACTTTGGGAAGAAGCACGCGGAGGGGCGCCAGTCCTTTTGGGCGGGCAAGTAAAGGGATAGGTGATTGAATGGACAAAAAGAAGCCTAGTCTGAATATTCCTGATGCCCCATATCGCCCTGGTGATGAGGCCAGTTTCGAATCATGGCCTTGGCAGCCAGGAGACCTTGAGATGCCTGACCCAAGGAAATGTGGTTCTGAAGATACTGTTCCTCACGCAGCTGGACTAATCCGAGTTCTTGGCGACGATAACAAGGCATCTGGGGCTTGGGACCCGGGGCTGGGTGCGGACGAACTCAGACAGGGACTAGAGTACATGGTAAGACTCAGAATCTTCGACGATCGGATGATGAAGATGCAGAGAACTGGAAAACTATCATTCTACATGCGATCCTATGGAGAAGAGTGCGTTGCCATAGCTCAGACCATGGCACTAGAGTCTCAAGACTGGATTTTCCCCACCTATAGGCAGCCCGGCGCTCAATTCGTTAGAGGTCGAGACATGGTCAGTATGATCTGTCACTGCATCGGTAATGTAGAAGACAACATCAAAGGCAGACAGATGCCTGTTCACTATTCATATCGAGAGGGTAGATTCATTTCAGTCTCAAGTCCAGTGGGCACTCAATTCAGCCAAGCTGTTGGGGTCGCAATGGCCTCGCAGTACAAGGGCTTAGATGAGGTCACCATCACATGGATTGGAGACGGAGCTAGTGCAGAAGGTGACTATCACTACGCCCTCAACTTCGCCAGTGTGTACAAAGCTCCTGTCATATTGAATGTCGTTAACAATCAATGGGCCATCTCGACTCATGCTAACTTCGCAACCGGCGGTGGAGAGTTTGCCTCCAGAGGGCTTCCTTACGGACTTGCATCATTACGCGTCGACGGTAACGATTTCCTGGCACTATACTCTGTAACTAAGTGGGCAAGGCAGCGTGCAGCGGCTGGTGCTGGTGCGACCCACATTGAGGTCCTGACCTATCGCGCCGGGGCTCACAGCAGTAGTGATGATCCAAGTCGTTACAGACCTGGAGACGAGCACACGAAATGGCCAGGCGGAGATCCTGTGGAAAGGTTGCGAGATCACTTGATTGAGATTGGCGAGTGGAGTGAGGAGAAACACACCGAATTAGAGAAGCGAATTGATGAAGAGGTCATGAGCGCGTACAAGGAAGCCGTCTCTCATGGAGATCTAGCAACCGGGCCGTATCCTAGTTCCGATACAATATTCACAGAAGTATACCAAGAGATGCCGTGGCATCTAGAGGAGCAGTTTAACGAAATGATGGAGGAATCAGATGGCTAATATGAACATGATTCAATCCCTAAATAACGCATTGGACATAATGCTAGAAAATGATGACGGAGTGATTGTCTTCGGCGAAGATGTTGGCTATTTCGGTGGCGTATTTCGAACTACTGATGGCCTCCAAGCAAAGCATGGCGAACATCGTGTCTTCGACTCGCCTCTCTCTGAAGGAGGGATCCTATCTGCTGCCTTCGGCATGGGTCTTAACGGCCTCAGGCCAGTAGTTGAAATCCAGTTCGCAGACTATATCTTCCCAGCCTACGACCAGATTGTGAATGAGTTGGCTAAAATCAGGCATCGTTCGGGCGGTGAGTTCTGGTCTCCTGTCACGGTCCGCACTCCTGCGGGCGGAGGCATTAGAGGAGGGCATCACCACTCTCAGTCTCCTGAGTCGCAATTCACTCATACACCTGGTCTAAAGGTCGCTTACTGTTCTACACCATTCAACGCGAAGGGTTTACTGATTAGCGCCATAGAGAGTAATGATCCGGTCATCTTCTTTGAGCCAAAGCGCTGCTACCGAGGGCCATTCTACGGAGACCCGCACAATGTCCCGACTTGGGAAGGACATCCTGAGGCAGAAGTTCCGGAGGCGCACTACTCCATACCTTTGGGAGAAGCTAGACTGGCTATGGAAGGCGATGACTGTACAGTGATTTCTTGGGGAGCCATGGTTCATGTCTGTGAGCAGGCAATCAAAGACAGTGGAGTATCTTGTGACCTTATCGACTTACAGACTCTGGTGCCTTGGGATCGTGATGCAATCATCAAATCGATTGAGAAGACTGGGCGATGTGTGATTGTCCATGAAGCACCCAAGACCAGTGGGTTCGGAGCAGAGATGGCTGCTTCTATTCAAGAGAGGTGCTTCTATCACCTCGAAAGCCCTATCGAGAGAGTTACTGGTTGGGATACTCCTTTCCCGCACACTACTGAATGGGATTACATGCCGGGACCCTCTCGCATAGCCGCGGCGATACACAGAACACAGGTGAATTAGATGTCAGATTACGAGTTCAAGTTGCCAGATATTGGCGAAGGTGTTGTTGAAGGAGAGGTAGTTCAATGGCATGTTTCTGTAGGAGATTCGGTCTCAGAGGATGATCCAATTGTAGATGTAATGACGGACAAAGCGACTGTCACTATTCCATCGCCCGTAAATGGCACCATTGCTTCTCTAAGTGGAGATGTAGGAGATATGGTGGCCGTGGGTTCTACTCTAGTCCAATTTGGTTCAGCAGATGGTGCTTCTGCACCTTCTCCTGCAACTGAGTCGGAGCCTGAGCCGGAGCCTGAGCCTGAGCCTGAGCCGGAACCAATTGTACCACCTAGCCCTACTCCCAAGTCCGACCCTGTACCAGTTGCTATGCCGGCCCCCGAACCTGTATCATCTGGCAGAGCACTTGCTAGTCCTGCCGTTAGACGGCGTGCCCGTGAGGCTGGTGTCGAGCTTTCTCAAGTCAGAGGCTCGGGCCCTGCCGGGAGAATCAGACATGCAGACCTGGATGCGTTCATCGCTGCAGGTGGCTCTGTTGCCGGAGCAGCACCAGTTGCATATTCAACCAAGCGTACAGATGTCACCGATGTTAAAGTCGTGGGACTGCGTCGCAAGATCTCTGAACAGATGACCCTGTCAAAAAGTAGGATTCCTCACTTTTCCTACTTCGAGGAGGTTGATGTAACTGAGCTGGAATCCTTGCGTCAAATGCTCAACTCGACACGTGATTCAAGTCAACCAAAGTTGACTTATCTCCCATTCATCATGCTAGCCCTTTCTAGGATAATGCCGGAACACCCGGAGTGTAATGCGCACTTCAATGACGAAGCAGGAGTAGTCAACAGGCATGGAGGAGTTCACTTGGGAATTGCAACGCAGACTGAGAGAGGATTGTATGTTCCTGTAGTCAAGCATGTTGAGTCTCTCGATATTTGGCAGACTGCAGCTGAGATGCAGAGAGTTTCTGGAGCGGCTAGAGAAGGTAGTGCGAGTCTTGATGATCTAACAGGTTCGACATTTACCATTACCAGCCTAGGCCGAGAAGGTGGTCTGGGCGCTACCCCGATTATCAACCATCCAGAAGTTTCGATTCTGGGAGTCCACAAGGCTCGCGATATGCCAGTCGTTAGAGAAGGACAGATTGTGATTCGAAAGATAATGAATTTGTCAAGTGCGTTCGACCATCGAGTCGTGGATGGTGCCGATGGAGCTTCCTTGATTCAGCATCTCAGGAGATTCCTCGAGCACCCTGCCCTGATTTTCATGTGAGGTTAGTATGACTGAGACTCGCAAGTGCCAAGTTCTAGTCGTAGGCGCTGGACCTGGTGGATATGTTGCCGGAATCAGATCGGGGCAACTAGGGTTGGATACAATAGTTGTAGAAGGCGATAAGGCCGGAGGCACCTGTCTGATTCGAGGTTGTATCCCGAGCAAGGCAATTATTCATGCGGCGGATCGGTTCGAGGCTTTGCAGCAGCATAGTGAAGACGGCGGTCATATGGGCATCTCTGTAGAAGGAAGTCCAGAAGTTGACATGGCCGCCCTAGTCTCGTGGAAAGACGGCATTGTAGACCGTCTAAACAAAGGTGTTGAGGGCCTGCTGAAGGCTGCAGGTACAGAGTTAGTAAAGGGCTGGGCTAAATTCACTGGGCCAAAGAGTTGCACCGTCGAGACTCCTGATGGAGAAATCAATATCGAAGCAGAGAACATAATCATAGCAACTGGATCAAGTCACATCGATTTGCCTTTCATGCCGTGTGATGAGGAATTTATCATCTCATCAACAGGAGCACTAGATTTGGAAAGTCTGCCGAAGAGTGTGGCTATCGTCGGAGGAGGCTACATTGGCCTCGAGTTGGGATGCGCCCTCTCCAAATTAGGCACAGAGGTTACTGTAGTCGAAGGATTGAGCAGTATTCTAGCCATAATGGATAAAGAAATTCGTAGGCCATTAGAACTATGGCTCAAGAAGCATAAAGTGAAAGTCCATACTAATGCTCTGGCGAGAGGTGCTGAAATCAAGGGCAAGGGAGCGGCCAGAAAGGTCGAATTGACTTTCGAGAAAGATGGAGAAGACCATTCAATCAAGGTAGACAAGGTCTTGGTTACCGTAGGTAGAAGTCCTAATACTAAGGGATGGGGTCTAGAAAATATGGGTGTACGAATGGATGCTTCTGGCCGATTCATCAGAGTCGATCGAAAGTGTCGTACTTCGGTTCCCGGTGTCTATGCAATTGGTGATGTGGCTGGCGAGCCAATGCTTGCACACAAGGCCAGTGCCGAAGGCGAGATGGTGGCCGAGATTATCGCAGGTCATGAACGCGAGTTTGACAAGGTCGCAATTCCTGCAATAGTTTTCACTGAGCCCGAAATCATCTCAGTGGGACTAACTCCTGATGAGGCCAAGGGGCGAGGTGAGGAAATCATTGTTGGTAAATTCCCCTTGGCTGCCAATGGACGCGCCCTTAGTTTAGAGGCCGAAAAGACTGGTGGATTCATTCGGGTCACGGCCAGAGAGTCTGATCATGTTATTCTAGGCGTTCAAGCAGTTGGCTCTCACATTGCAGAGTTACACTCTGAGTTTGTGCTAGCCCTAGAAATGGGTGCTCTTCTGGAAGATGTGGCTGACACTGTTCATGCACATCCGACGATGTCAGAGGCTTTCCACGAGGGAGTGCTGAAGACTCTGGGGCATGCAATTCATATCTCATGAGGTTAGGATATGGGAGACATCAGAATCCTCAGAGCGGGGATGGTCGAGCACACTGTAATGGCTGAAGAAATGAAGCGACTACAGCAATTGAGAATCGAGGATAAGATTCCTGACACTCTAATTCTAGTTGAGCATCCAGAAGTTGTGACTGTAGGCCCAAAGGCAATTCGTGACGGAGTGGTAGTTGAAGGCTATCCAACAGTGAATACTGACCGAGGCGGTGGCATAACTTGGCACGGACCTGGTCAGTTAGTTGCCTATCCAATCATCAAGTGGGGAGTTGACGAGCAGAATATTCGAGCAATCATAGGTAGGCTAGAGGATTGGGCAATCGATGCTCTCGCTGAGTTAGGTATCAGCGCTTACAAGGATTCGACAATGCAAGGAGCATGGGTTGATGGGTACAAAATCTGCTCAATTGGGCTCTCATTCTTGAATTGGGTCAGTCGTCATGGAATGTCAATCAATGTATGTACACCTGGGACGCGAGTAGAAGATCTCGAAGGATGTGGGATGACAGCTGGCATCCACACGAGTCTTTCACAACTAGGGTACGAAACCGATTCCCAGGGGCGAGAAATGGGGCTAGATAGGATGGAAGAGGTACTTATCGAGACATGTGAGAAGAATCTTGGAAGAGTTCCCCTGGAACCTATGGAATGGACTCCGGGGATGCTAGCATGAGTCTTCCGCGCCGAAGTGATTTTGCTCATCACTGGTCTTTGAGCCCAGATACTGTATTCCTGAATCATGGCTCCTTTGGTGCCACTCCAATTCCCGTTCTAGAAGAGCAATCTAGAATCCGTAATCTATTGGAGAGAGATCCTGTCAGATTCTTTGAGAGAGAATACACTGACTTGTGGAATCATTCTAGAGCGGTTCTAGCGAGCGTTTTGAATGCCGATAAGGATGGTTTGGCTTTCGTCAGCAATGCGACTCAAGGAGTAAATACAGTTCTAAGAAGTCTAAAACTCAAACCAGGCGATGAGATAATTATCTCGGATCATACATATCAGGCGTGCTGGAATGCGGTCGACTATGTTACTCGGAAATCAGGGGCTAGGACTGTTGTAGTCAATATTCCATTCAGAATCGAGGGCCCTGAGGAAATCATCAACCTGTTTATGGATGCTGTCACGGATAGGACAGTTCTGGCTCTGATAGATACTATCACCAGCCCGACTGGAACAAGGATGCCATTCGAGGACTTAACTGAGAAATTGCAATCAAGGGGCGTGGATGTACTCTTAGATGCCGCTCACGGACCGGGAATTGTCCCTATCGATATCACTAGACTGGCCCCTGCATATTGCACTGGAAACTGCCACAAATGGATTTGCTCGCCAAAGGGTTCTGCGTTCCTTCATATTCGCGAAGATCGAAAGAATTCGGTAAAACCGCTGAACATCAGTCATGGATTCTCATTTGAGGGAACTGCTCAGGAGAAGTTTGATTTCGAGTTCGCCTGGCCTGGAACTCAGGATCCTTCTCCTTGGCTGAGCATACCAAAAGCATTGGAATTCATGGAAGGGCTTGTTGAGGGAGGGTGGGAGCAAATTATGGATAGGAATCGGAATCTCGCTTTGCAGGGTAGAAATTTGATTTGTGATGCACTCGGAACTACTCCTCCTGTTCCTGATTCGATGATCTGCTCGATGGCTGCTGTGGAACTCCCTACCGATGAAGAAGTAGGGCCAATGAGTCTTGACGGAGACCCGTTTCACAATCAACTTCTAGATGATTACTCGATACAAGTTCCTGTGATGCCATGGCGCCATCATGGTACGAAATATATTCGAATATCTGCTCAACTTTACAACCACATTGACGAATATGAGTACTTAGCTAAAGCACTCAAAGACAGCCTATGAGGCGATGCAACCATTCAAGGGCAGTAGGTGAAACGGAGTAACATGCCTGAGGCAGTTGTAGCAATCACTGGAGCTTCCGGAGCGCGGTATGGTGTCAGACTACTTGATGCGTTACTAGAGGCGGGTTGGGAAGTCAGCCTGATTGTTACTAATGCAGGGGCAATCAACCTCGATTTAGAGTGTGGAATAACTCCCGATGAGTTGGCCAAGAGAGATGGAGTTAGGCTCGATGATAACCGCAATCTAGCTGCTAGGTCTGCATCTGGTTCGGCAAAGTACGAAGCTTGTGTAGTATGTCCTGCCAGTGGCACTACTATAGGAAAAATTGCAGCAGGTATTTCCGACAACTTGGCCACACGCAGTGCCCTAGTTGCCCTCAAAGAGAGAAGGAAACTGATATTGGTTCCGCGTGAGACTCCTGTTGCAACTCCTCATCTTGAAGCGATGGCAAAGATGTCTTCCTGGGGAGTGGTGATTCTGCCAGCAAGCCCTGGTTTCTATCATGCGCCCGAGAATATCGATGACCTCGTTGACTTCGTAGTATCGAGGATTCTCGATCAAATGGGTGTTGACCACTCAATCGGCAAGCGATGGACCGGTGAAGAAGTCTCTAACGAATAATCGGCCGCTCATTAGAAGATAGTTTCCATATCTAAGCACAATGAGCCATTACTGCCTCGTAGTCTGGTTCAATTCCAGGGTTTTCTGCGACCCAAGAATACCC
>CENY01052141.1_pt1 | contig 15205 bp, 14 predicted proteins | sample 356181 | NCBI WGS metagenome assembly CENY01 (sample SAMEA2619840, study PRJEB7988) | marine metagenome | isolation source: saline water (ENVO:00002010), including
TCAGCAACGCTTCTCGTGGGCGCGTGCGGAGGTGATCCGCCGCCGCCACCACCACCACCACAAGCAGATCAAGACTCGCTTCAGCGCTACAACGATTCTGTTGCGGCTGCGGAAGCTGAGCGCCGGGCAGAGGCTGAGCGCCTCGCCGCGGAGCGCGCAGCTGAGGCAGAGCGTCAGCGAGCCGTTCGCGCTGCGCGTGCATCTCTGGAGGAGATGGTCTTCTTCGACTACGACATGTCGGACATCAGGGACGATGCCGAGGCTACACTGCGTGCCAAAGTCGATATTCTCCGTGCTAGTCCGCAGGTGCAGGTTCGCATTGAGGGCCATGCGGATGAGCGAGGATCGACCGAATACAACATGGCGTTAGGTAACCGTCGTGCCGAGGCTATCCGACAGTTTCTCGTAGGATTCGGTCTGGCCGAGAACAGGTTCGAGATCGTGTCCTTCGGTGAAGGACGTCCGCTTCAGCAAGGCTCAACCGAGTCTGATTGGGCGAGAAACCGGCGTGGTCAGTTCGTGATCACGGCCGGGGCCGACGCGATCAACCCGTCCAACTAGACGGGTGACCTTTCCGGACCCCTCCTCCGGTGCGCCGGGGGAGGGGCCGAAGCATATCATGATAAGTCAGTTCCCAATGAAGCCGACCCGCGTCATGCTAATGGCAGCCGTTACGGTTTTATGTTCCGGTTGCGTGATGAAGAGTGACATACTGATGCTGCAGGAGGACTTGCAGGCGGTCATTGCACATCAGGACTCTCTTGCCGCCGAATTAAGGGTTGAAGCGCGGCAAACGCGTGACACTCTGCGCACACAGGGAGACCAGCTTTTCGACCTACGCGGTGACCTGAGTCGTCAGTTGCAACAGGTAAGTCAGATTCTGGGCCGCATTGAGGCGATCGCCGGTGAAAACCAACGAGGTCTAGCCAGCGTGAGGGATCAGATGGCCAACATGCGTCGTGCGCCGGTAGTTCCGACGACTGGTTTATCCGATCTGACAACATCTTCCGACTCTTCCGATGTGGGGAATGAGAGCCTGGTTGGAAGTGGTAGCAATCCTGAAGAACTCTACGATATTGCTAAGAGCCAGTACGATCGTGGGTCGCTGAACTCCGCTTCGCGAGCATTCGAGCAATTCTTGGCCGAACATTCGAACAATGAACTTGCACCTGATGCACACTTCTTCCTTGCGGATATACTTACGCAGCAAGATCGGCCCGAAGATGCGATTGAAGCTTTTGGTGAGATTCAAGAACTCTTCCCTACCCACCCTAGGGTGCCTCAAGCGCTCTACAGAATCGCTGAGGTTCAGATTGGCCTTGAGGACCTTGATGCCGCTCGAGCTACATTAGAGCGAATCGTCAACACCTATCCCGACGAGCTGGTAGCGATGCTCGCCCGTGAGCGACTCGACGAGATCGGCTGAGTCGTGCGCTGTCCGGAGTGTGACGCGACTGAAAACCGAGTCGTTGATTCCCGGGCCAGTCGAGGTGGCCGAGCCGTTCGTCGTCGTCGAGAGTGTACTGTTTGTGGGGCACGGTTCACGACTTATGAGTACGTCGAGGAACGCCCAATTCAGGTGCTGAAGCGTTCTGGAGCGGTCGAAGATTTCAATCGGACGAAATTGCTTCGTAGTGTCAAGGTAGCATGTGCCAAGAGACCCGTGTCAGCTCACGATATGGAGGCTCTGATAGATGAGATCGAGGATCAGTTCTCACGCCAGGTCGGGGTTGAAATCCCATCGGTGAAGCTAGGGTCCTTGGTAATGGGCGGTCTTGGCCCAATCGATCGCGTAGCCTATGTCCGTTACGCTTCCGTTTATCGGAACTTCCAGGACGCGGGTGAGTTCCAAGAGTTCGTAGATGAGATGGAATCTGCCGATACTCGTGAGGAGCAGCGTCAGAACCAGGTGGAACTCCCGATCTAGAGCACTTTTCAGTGAGCTTAATCAGACGGCGTGCAGGAGACTGACTGACACTTATGGTAAAGCAGAATCCTAGAGGCGAGATGCCTTTTCTTGACCACTTAGAGGAACTCCGCTGGCGCGTTCTCTGGTCAATTCTGGCTTTAATTCTCTGCTCGATTATCTCGTTTGGGCTCGTCTACTACTTTCAGGCCCTTGAAATTCTCATTGCTCCGATTCGAGACGCGTACAACGATCCGAGCTTGCAGCTGATCTTCTTATCACCGGCTGATCCGTTTTTTGTCACATTACGCTTGGCTATCTATGGCGGCGTGATCTTCTCATTTCCGATTCTTGTTTACCATATATGGTCGTTCCTCTCCCCTGCGCTCGAAAAGGACGAGAGAAGAGCGATCTTGCCGGCACTTTACCTAGGACTTTTGCTGTTCATGGGTGGGGTATGCCTAGCGTACTTTGCAGCGCTCCCTGTGACACTTGAGTTCTTCAAAGCATTTCTGTCGGCTTCGCTTGAGGGTTCTCTGGAGATCAACGCCACGTTGGGCTTCATTGTGAAGATGCTCATTGCGTTCGGAGCTGTTTTTGAACTCCCTATCGTAATTCTTGCATTAAGTCTAATGGGTGTGGTCACTCCGCAGTTTCTTCGCTCTAAGCGGCGGCACGCGATCGTGCTAATCACCGTCTTAGCCAGTTTTATCACTCCGGGGGATGCCATTACGCTCACGGTCATGATGATGCTTCCGCTAATCGTGCTATACGAGTTTGGCATCTTCCTTTCGGTTGGCGTGTACCGGAGAAAGGCTAAGAAAGAAGAGGAATACGAGAGGAATCTTAAGCCACCAGATGGCTCAGTAGGGACCGAGTAATAAGAGTGCACGCTGTCCCATTCCGATGGAGTCTGTCGGTAGCGGTGCTAGGGTTCATCCTTATAGGTCCTTGCCGAGCCTTGGCACAAGTCGCTGATTCCACACGACTTGGCGAGAGGAACGTGACTCTGGACGTTGCTCAGCAGGTGGACAATTCCATCGGCCAAGAATTACAGGTCGACTCGGCTCGTCGAGCTATTCTGGAAAGGCTAGAGCGTCTTGCTCGTCCAATCGGGGCGGACAGCGTCCTATTTGTTCAGGACTCTTCTCGCCTTGCAGATGCGGCCGAAGGTGACCGCGGAGGTGGTGGGATGGATGATGTAGCCACCGAACTTTTTACGATGCCAGGCTTCGCGTTGACGGAGTACAGGGGAGAGCAGGCCGACTTCCAAGCACAAGAACGGATTCTGGTTTTGCAGGCTCCGGAAGGTGGTCGTGCGCGAGTATCTAGCGAGGGATCTGCGATTGAGGCCGATACGTCGATCACTTTCGACGAGTCAACGGGCTCAATCCGGACCGTGGGAGACGCTACATACACGCCGCCCGAAGGTGATCCAGTTGATGCAGCGAGTATGGTATACAGCTTAGGAGAGGGGAGAGGAACGGCACTTGATGCCAAAACAGCTTTCGCTCAGGAAGGAGCGAATTGGATGATCCGCGGTGATATGCCGTTTGCTGCTCCTGATTCGACGTTCATGTCGCATGCGCACTTCACCTCATGCGACTTGGATGAGCCGCATTATCATTTTGAAACGGATGAGATCAAGGTCGTTGCTGGAAACGTTCTGGTGGCGCGTGGAGTCCGTCTGTACTTCGCTGACGTGCCGGTCGCTTGGCTCCCTTTTATGGCTCAGAGTCTCACGAGAGGCCGTCGGTCAGGTTTGCTAACGCCACGTTTTTCGGTGAATGATATCGTTCGGACTTCGGGCGGTTACCGACGCAGGGTGAGTAATTTGGGCTTCTACTGGGCGGCTAGTCAGTACGCAGACGCTCTGGTTGCCATGGACTGGTTTAGCGAAACGTTTTTCGCGATGACTGGATCTGTGCAATATCGGTTCCGGAAGCACTTTCTAGAGGGCTCGATCAATGCTAAGCGCTTCTGGAATTCTAATGGTTCCGGTGAACTGGCTTTGGATACGAGACACTCATGGGACGTGGATGAACGTACTCAACTCCGGATCTCGGGGCGGTTTGTTTCAGACAATCAGTTCGTAAGAGATAACTCATTCAACCCGCAGGAGGTTACTCAGTCGATCGACTCAGAAGCTGGTGTGAACCGCCGATTCGATTGGGGTTCAATGTCTCTCGCTGCGAATCGAAAGCAGTACCTCTCGGACGATCGTACAGAATGGTTGCTACCCTCGGCGAACGTATCTTTGTCGCCGATCACGCTGTTTCAGGCGCCTTCTAGTGAAGCTTCTTTTTATAACAATATGACGTGGTCGGGTGCCGGGGGGTTCCGACGTAACGCTGTAGATCGTCTTCAGTCCCCCGGTGACACGATTACCTCCTTGGCGGGGCTAGACAGGGAGGTGATGACGGGGACGCTGCGGAGTAATCTCAGCCTTGGCAGGCTGACACTTTCGCAGGCAGTGGATCTTACAGAGGATAGAACGGCTGGTGCACTGGACAACGCATTCTTGGTGATTCCTGACTCAACCCAAGAAGCACAGCTGATGACAGGGGATTTGACTGAGGCCGAACTGCGCTGGTCTACCAGTGTGAATTATCAGCAGCAACTGATTGGGTCGACTACGATTACGCCACGTCTATCTCTATCGGGCAATATGCTCCGGTCGAATACGGATCCCTTAGCCCAGAATTTTGTGTCCGCGCCCTCCCGGATCGCCTTCGGCGCTCAGTTAAAGACCGACATTTACGGCTTTTTCGGGGGGGTCGGTCCATTCGAGGCCATCAGGCACAAGATCACTCCGGCGATCGACTACGCATGGAGCCCTGAGTCAGCACCGACAGATATGCAGCGGGCGGTATTCGGAGCGCGAGCACTCCAACCTAAGAATGCTATTTCTTTATCACTAACACAGACTTGGGAAGCTAAGCCACGTGAGCCAGAGGTAGAGGAACAGGCGGTGTCTCTAGGATTAGAGAGTGAGGCCCCGCTTGGGGATGCTCTCGGCGCAGGCTTAGGCCCTTCTCAGCCTGATTCACTGGAGGCAGCACCCGACAATGCCGAGGGAGGACTACAGCGGGTTCAACAGGTTCCAGCGATGACCTTGCTTGCGTGGCGCACAAGCGTAATTCAGTACGATTTCGTGCAAGCGGATTCCGTAGGACTGTTCCTGTCAGGTTTCGAGACTACCCGGTTGTCCAATCAGTTTTCTTCCGATTATCTGAGGGGCCTCGCAGTCTCAGTTGATCATGAACTCTTCGCCGACGAGTTGGACGAGAATGGGCAACTTGCCGAGAGGCGTTTCGAACCACATCTGAGCTCTGTAAATCTAGGCTTTTCAGTCGGTTCTTCCTCTTCAATTTTTCGTTGGCTCACTTTCTGGAAGGGAGATGATGAGAGAGGTGAAGCTGCTGTTGAACCAGATAATTCGGATGAATTGGATTTTTCAGGGACGATGGACGAATCGACGATTGTTCCTGGCATGGGAAGGGATGTGTCTCCGCTCGCAAGTCCTCAGAGTACTAGCGGATCTACCGGCGGATGGAATGCCAACTTGAGCTACTCTCTCCAGCGGCCTCGTGATCCCTTACGGGTCGCCAGTCAGATGCTCAGTGGAACTTTGCGACTCCAGCCAACGGAGAAGTGGTCGGTGAGTTGGCGAACGGCTTATGACATAGAGTTAGGAGCGTTCAACGATCATTCGATTCGTCTCACTCGAGATTTGCATCGATGGGAGGCAAACTTCGATTTTCTCCAGACTGCAACCGGAAACTGGACGTTTCGATTTGAGGTTTCGTTGCGTGACAACCGTGATCTCAAGTTCGACTATAGGCAACGGAACTTAGATATGGGTCTTCAATCGCGGTGAGCACCTGACTGGGTTAATGAGATTCATCAATCTAAGCCAAGCTCAAGTCCCGATATAGGAATTTAAGTTCAGTGACTCTGGTCCAGGTAAGCGTGGCGGCATTATACCATGATGACTCCATTTTCCTTTGGTTAGGTAGATTTGACCATGGTGTCTGATATACCTGTGCCAGTGCTCGAAGCTGTACCAAATATCTCGGAAGGTCGCGACCTTGGGTTGATCCGCGAGATGGTCGACCTGATCAGTGGATACGACGTGGAGATCTTGGACTGGTCCACTGACCCAGATCACCATCGCGCCGTCATAACTTTCATAGGTCCTCCTCCCGCTGTCGAAGACGCTGCGGTATCCCTCGCGGATTTTGCTCGGGAGCACATTGACCTACGAAAACATAGGGGAGTGCATCCGCGAATAGGTGCCTTGGATGTGTTGCCGCTTGTGCCATTAAATGACATGTCGATGATTGACGCGGTCTATTCTGCTCGACGAGTCGCGGAGGCGATAAGTGATCTAGGTGTGCCGGTTTATCATTATGGCTATGCGTCTAGTCCTCCTGGTCGCGACCTAGCAACCTTGAGGCGTGGTGGGTTTGAAGAACTTATCGGGGGCTGGCCGCTGGACCGGTTTCCAGACCAGATGGCAGGCCGGTCCTCTGCGCACCCGACTGCTGGGGTCACCTGTGTAGGGGCCCGAAAGGTTCTATTGGCATGGAATATCTTTACTGAGGGAATCACACTCCAGGAGGCACGGTCGATAGCTTCAAAGATCAGAGAGCGGGATGGGGGTTTCACTGGTCTACGAGCTTTGGGCCTGGCACTTGAGGTGTCTGGCCGCATCCAAGTATCTATGAACCTTGAGGACCCTTTCAGAACATCGCCGTTAGATGTTTTTGATGCGATCGCCTCTGAGGCCGGTGCTCTTGGGGGTCAGGTCACCGAGACGGAAGTGGTTGGTATGCTGCCGGATACTCTTGTGCTCAGTAATAGCGAAGACAGATTAATGCTCCCCGATCCAGGGCATGCTAGGAGATTGTCCGAACGATTGGCAAGACACATCGCTGCACGAAGAGACGCTCGCCGGGGGGGGGGCTAAATGGCAATATAGAAGATCAAGTCTCTAAGGAAGAAAGAGAGGATGATTGGCCAAATTCGGCCAAAGACGATCGCGATTCCGGATCACACCAAAAACTTTGCAGAGGTAAAAAAGTGTCTCTAAAGGAAGTTAGGCTGAACGGTGGGGCGATGGGTTCTCGCACATTCCTGTCCCAAAGCAATCACAGGCGATGACACAACTGGTTGGCAACCCCGCGCCGCAGCTCGCGGCGATTCAGGCTCCCGTAAGTACGCTTGTGGCGGGTGTTGGTGACGAGATCCGTAGGATTGTACTATCGGATTTCGACCAAATTGAAGAGGTCAATGAGCATCTGCTTTTCATGCGAGGGAAACTGTTCCGACCGACCCTGCTTCTACTGTGTAGTGGAGTCGACGATCAGGAATGTGAAGATGCACTCACTTTGGCTGCGGTTGTTGAACTCGTTCACCTAGCTACACTGGTGCATGATGATGCAGTAGATCATTCAGTGTTGCGGCGTGGTCTCCCTACAGTGAATGCGCTATGGACGCATCAGGTGTCAGTAATCATGGGAGACTACCTCTACTCGAAGGGAGTCTCTGAACTGGCGAGGGTCGGAAACTTGGAGGCGCTGGCGGTCCTGGCGAGAGCAGCGAATGAGATGTCGGTGGGGGAGATGCGCCAACTGACTTCATACGATGCATTGGATTTTTCGGAAGACGATTATTACAGGCTGATTGCGGCTAAGACGGCGTCATTGATGGGGGCAGCTTGCGAGATGGGCGCCATTTCCGGTGCCCCTGACTATCGGGAAGCCCTTGCTTCTTATGGGCACAATCTAGGGATGGCATTTCAGATCGCGGACGACCTGCTCGACTACACGGGAACGGAAGCCGTGACTGGGAAACCGACGGGGCATGATCTCCGGGAACGGAAGGTCACTCTTCCTCTTGTCTCGGCGCTCGAGCGCGTATCCAAGAGAGAAGATGAGGAGATTCGCGACTTCTTCACGCGTATCGATCCTACGGATCAAGAGATTGCTCGAATCGTGGATATAGTTGTTGGACACGGTGGATTGGACTATGCCAACGAGGTAGCGGAGCGTTATGCTGGTCAGGCGCGAGAGGCCCTCAAATCACTTCCGGACAGCCCGGCGGTGACTTCACTCTTCGATGCGGTCAATTACGCTGTGGATCGGATCAAGTGATTTGGGCTAAGACAATGCGAACAAAAGAAGAGGTAGGGGTGTGACCAGCAGTCTTCTATTAGGTTCGGGAAACCGGGGCTGGAAGAGATTCCTTTTTACCCTAGTACTGGGGTTATGCCTGGGCGGGCTGCTTACAAAGCTGGTGGATTTCTCACTCCCTGACGGAGCCCCTCGGGAGTTCCTTCTGACTTCGGTGAATGTATCGGTAGGTCCGCTCTCTGTAGACCTAGTGGCTGTCGCAATTGTGCTCGGGCCCCTTACTCTGACATTGAATTTCTTGACAATAGTAGGCGTTGGTATAGTTGCGATGGTGGTTCGTTCTTGGATTTGACTAGTATCGATGGGGCTAAGCCCCGGGGGAGTGCTTGAAGAATGGGTCTTGGTGGATTTGGTATGGGGGAGATGGTTTTCATCTTCCTGATAGTGCTTCTTCTTTTCGGCGCGAAGCGCCTTCCTGAAATCGGATCATCTCTCGGAAAAGGAATCCGTGAGTTTAAGAGTTCGGTTCGAGAGATCGAGCACGAGCTCAAGGTGCCGGATCGACAGATCCATCACTCAAGTCCGCCTCCAGAATTGGCATCGGAGGATGAAGAATCGGAGGAAGGAGAGCCGCGAAGTCTAAGTGACAACGCTGTCGATGTCTCTGACGACTGAATACAGTGGCAACATTGCAGAGATTGACCTTCGTCTAGAGCATGCGAGTGCACGTCTAGCTGGTTGGTCAGATTCTGTTCAAAAGAGCATCGGCATTTGAGGGATCGCATCTTCGTCGACCGGTGCGAGCACCACGTCGCGTCGGTCACGAATGTTCGCGGATGCGCGTAGGGCTTCTATCCACTCGCCAAGCCTAGCTTGCTGTCTAATTGAGATCGCAGACTGCCTCTGCTCCGTGAGCTGAGCTAGCCACGCTGTCGAGTCAGCGTCCGTGCGAGTAAGAACCTCAATTACGTATACGTTAGCCGGTGTCCGAACTACCTCGCTCACCTCGCCGAGTCCTAGCCCGAACGCTGCTCCGATCGCTGCATTTTGGCGGCCAATTCCGGCGACGAAATCACTCCGACTGAAAGGACCGGCCATCCGCACGTCGAGTTCCAAATCGGCGGCGGCATTCGATAGCACCGATCCGCCACGAACCAAGGCCACTAGATCCTGCGCGTCGATCTGCGCCTGGTTCATCTTTGCGTCAAACAGCAAGGTAGACTCGATGGCCGTTTTGGCATCTTCGATCGGTAGGATCCCTTCCGGTTCCGATGAGACCAGCTCAAGAGAATAGAATGCAGTAGACGTTTCGAATACTGGGCTAACATCACCTGGGGACGCTTCCTCAAATGCCCAATCCGCTCCCTCCGAAACCTGGCCGGCTCCGGGAAGGAACGGGAAGTTCTGTGCGATGTCCAACTCGGTGGACGTCACACCAGCCAAGGAGGCGGCTTGATCCAGGGCCATTTCTTCGCCGAGATCTTCAAGTGAATCGGCGAGTGTGAGAAGCTGGATCTCGCTCTCATCTGTTCGAGCGATTGGGAGTAGAATGTGACGTGCCTTAACGCTATCCTGCGCCCAGCGCTCTTGTACCTCGATGACGTGGAGGCCGAAGCTCGTCTGAACAGGGCCCGCCAGTTGTCCGGGGGTTGTAGCGAAGACCACTGAATCGAATTGGGGGACCATCCTTCCTCTGCTGAACACTCCGAGGTCGCCACCGATAGATGCCGTGGGCTGATCGGCAGACTCAGATTGAGCTATCTCGGCGAAATCTGCACCTTGGCGGATCTCCTGCATTAACTCTTGCGCTTCTGCGTAGGCCGCGGCGGTGTCAGTGGCCGTCGGAGTTTTGTCTAAAACGACCGCTTTTAGAGAGGCGCGGGCAGGCACTTCGAATTCTACCTGATTCGAATCGTAGTAATCTTCAATTTCCGCGTCCGAGACACTGAATGCCTCATCTTGGTATCGTACTGAAGGATCCATCGGAACATACCGAATTTCTACTTGCTCGACCTGATCACGAAACTCCTGCCAGAGCTCCGCATCAGAAACGTAGATTCCCGAGGATACTTGTCGAAGCAGCTTTCCTCGCGGGATTACGTCCCTGTAGTAAGCCTCCAAGAGTATCAGCTGTTCTGGGGGGAGGGTGGCCAGGAAGGTATGGTATGCCTGCAGGTCAAGACCCCCAGCGTCATCTATGAACTGCGCTTGGAGGTAGTCGGGCGGCGAGAACTGCGCTGCTTCGCTCACTTCACGGTCTGTGACCATGATACCCCGTTCGCGCAGCTCTTGCAGGACGAGCAGTTGCGTCACGACTTCGTCGAAAGCCGCGTCTTCAATTTCCTTATTCTGTTGAGAGCTGATCAGTTCTTCTTGGTTTCTCTGAACCTGATCGTAAAGCTGCCGATATGCAGCCATGTAAGATTCGTACATCACGGGTTGACCGTTAACCGACCCGATTTCGCCCACACCACCACCACTCTGCCCAGAGGCGTCCATGCCCCACTCGAACACCATTAGAGCCACAAATGCTAGTGCTGCTAGCAACATGATCGGCTTCGTGGCTTCCCGCATTTGACGCATCATGGCACGTCGACTCCTGCGACCAGCAAACAAGTGAAAGTGTGTCTCAGAATGAGCCAACAACGATAACGTGTCAGGTTCTGCCCCTCAACGTATATCGTTGTTGAACTGACTTGGTGAGTCTGCCTGAGCAATGTTCATTGTCAGTCTGTGGCAGTGTTCTCCGGTAGGGGAGAGGGTTGTCGGATTAGGCATTTAAGGTGCTTGGTTCGTTGACACTATTTCCGACCGATCCATACCTTCACATCGGACTAGGGGTCAGGGCATTTTATCTTCGACTAGATGGAGTTGGTGTGTCCGAAAGCATAGACCAAGAAATTCGGACACTACAGGGACTCCGCTGGTCCTCACGTGATCCTGAGGGCCTAGCCTTTGCTCCGCTGGCGGACGCATTGTCCAGGAAGGGAGATGCCCTGACAGCTATAGAGATGCTTAGAGATGGGATATCTCGTAACCCTGATTTCGCGACCGGCCATGTCATCGCCGCGGGGGTGTTTTCTGCTCAAGGCATGATGGCAGAGGCAGAGTTTGCGGCGAGGCGAAGTCTCAATTTAGATCCCGACAACATTGTCGCTCTCGCTATCCTCGATCGGATCCGGGGTGAACTTGGTGACGACGGGGAGCAGTCGCTTCATCACGTTGTCATCGAGGATGATCATGAGTCGGTGCTCGCGGACAGGGTGGCGATCCCCCTCGAGTGCGAGCCTGAGGAGTCGGCGGTCGCTACTGGAGCCAAGCTCTCGGATGAGTCACATGCAGATCATTCCGCCAGTCTCGCAGAGCCTATCTATACTCGGACCCTAGCCGAGCTCTACTTTTCGCAAGGCTTTGTGGACCAAGCACTACACGTATATCGTCACCTGAATTCGGCGCAGTCCGATGCTACGGACCTCAGCGCCCGAATCGCTGAACTCGAGGGCATACTTTGTTCGATAGCGGGAGATCAGACTCCGACTGGTAGCGTGCAGCCCGTTATGAAGGACACCGTATCTTTATCAGATAATGGGAACAAAGAAAACCTTAACAATGGGTCAGCGGAGCCAGGGTCTTTTTATGTGGGAGGGGTTGGGGTTCAAGCTGCGTACCTTGGTGACGGCAGCAAGATAGATCAATCCGCCGCAAGACCACTTAGTTCATCTGACAGAGAGGATGGTGAGCCCCCAGTCAGTATTGGCGGAGTCGAGCCAGAAAAGATCGACCAATACTTCGACAAGCTATTAGGATGGGAGGCCGATGAAAAATGAAGATCGCTGTAATCCATGGCCCTAATCTCAGACTGCTCGGCAAACGAGAGCCCGAGGTGTACGGTTCTGATACTCTTGATGATGTGAATGACGTGCTGGCTGCACTCGCGGACGAGATGGCTGCTGAGATCGAGGTCTTCCAGTCCAATCATGAAGGGGAGCTTCTCGATTACATCGAGGAGGCGGCTAAACGAGTGGACGGGTTCCTGATTAATCCTGGATCATACACACATACATCGGTTGCACTGCGGGACGCCTTGACCGGTGTCGATCGTCCATTCGTTGAATGTCACCTGTCGAATATCTCGAGTCGCGAGCGTTTCCGTCGTCACTCATACTTGGCACCAGTGGCGTCGGGCGTGGTTTATGGCTTTGGCGTCCAGAGCTATCTTTTAGGACTCAGGGGACTGCTCGCCCAACTAGAAAGCTGATTCCCGTTACAAAGACTTGAAGAGAGACGACTTGAATGGCCAGTACTGCGGATTTCCGCAATGGGATGGTAATTGAGATCGACGGAGATCTCTGGTCCATTACCTACTTTCAGCACGTTAAACCCGGCAAAGGCGGGGCGTTCGTTCGGACGAAACTGAAGAACGTCCTGAGTGGTTCCGTGGTGGACAAGACTTATCGGGCCGGTGAAAAAGTGAAGGATGTTCGTCTAGAGCGTCGTCCGGTTAATTATTCTTATACTGACGGTGAACTCTACTATTTTATGGACGTGAATACCTTTGATATGATCCCGATTCCACGCGATCTGGTTGGCGCAGAACAGCTGAAGTTTCTTAAAGAAAACATGGCATGCGAGGGATTGGTTCACGATGAGAAGGTTATCAGTGTAGAGCTTCCTCAGTTCGTGGAGTTGAAAGTCACTCAGACAGATCCGGGATTTAAGGGCGATACCGCGCAAGGTGCGACCAAGCCTGCAACACTTGAGACGGGTGCAGTAATCAATGTCCCACTATTCGTTGAAGAAGGGGACGTTCTTAAGATCGACCGCCGTGAAGAAAAGTACCTCTCTAGGGTGAACTCATGATCGACCTCGAATTCATCGAACGTCTAATACGAGTATTCGACAACAGCGGTGTTGATTCGCTGGAGATCGAACGCACGGGTACCCGGGTCAGCCTCTCGAAAACGCCTCCGTATGGTGGCGCTACTTTTCCCGGAATATCAGCTCCCGCGCCTGTGTTGGCTGGGGCCGCCTCAGATGACGCTCAAGTAGTTACGCCCCTAGAAGAGGAAGAGAGGGCCCCTGCCAGTAACCTGATTGAGGTGACATCACCGATGGTGGGAACCTTCTATCGTTCGCCAGCACCGGACACTTCACCCTACGTAGATGTCGGCTCGAAAGTTTCAGCGGGAGAGACCCTTTGCATCATAGAAGCCATGAAACTGATGAATGAGCTGGAGTGTGAAGTTTCCGGTACCATCACTGAGATCTGCATTGAAGACGCACAGCCCGTTGAATTCGGTCAGGTGTTGTTTCGCGTCGATCCTAGTTGATCCAGATCTTTAGCAGACTAGACCCCTACATAGGGTTTGCAATGGACTCGATTCCCTTGCCGCATTCGGGGTGTTCGCGGTCCCGGAGGCAGCCGTTTGTTTAACAAAGTACTAATTGCAAATCGCGGAGAGATCGCTCTCCGTATCATTCGCGCCTGCCACGAGCTTGGCGTCAAGACGGTAGCTGTTTATTCGGAGGCGGACCGGGAATCCCTTCATGTCCGGTTCGCAGATGAAGATGTCTGCATCGGTCCTGCCCCGGCTGCAGAGAGCTATCTCAACGCACCCCGTATCATAGCGGCCGCTGAGGTCACCGGTGCGGAGGCGATCCACCCCGGTTATGGCTTCCTCGCTGAAAATCCCGAATTCAGTGAGATCTGCGCTCGCTCAGGCATCACATTTATTGGTCCTACACCTGAGCAGATCCGTCTTATGGGTGATAAGGCAACAGCAAGGGAGACTATGGTGAAAACCGGAGTGCCGACTGTTCCTGGCTCTCATGGAATCGTGCCGACCGTGGAGGAGGCGATTCCAATTGCAGAAGAAATCGGTTTCCCTGTCATGATCAAGGCGTCGGCGGGCGGTGGTGGGAAGGGCATGAGGGTTTCAATGGATGTCGATGGATTCCCTAAGCATTTCGCGGCAGCTCAAAATGAGGCTCGAGCAGCATTTGCGAACTCTGACGTTTATCTTGAACGCTGTATCCTTAAGCCCCGGCACGTTGAGATCCAGGTGTTCGGCGATCAGCATGGGCGAGTGATGCATTTCGGAGAGCGTGACTGTTCGATACAACGACGTCATCAAAAATTGGTAGAGGAAGCTCCATCGCCGGGTTTGACAGCAGAACTGAGAGCTGAGATGGGTGCAGCTGCTGTGCTCGCAGCGAAGGCGATCGACTATGTCGGCGCAGGTACGGTCGAGTTTCTCCTCGACCAGGATGGCTCCTTTTACTTTATGGAAATGAATACGCGGATCCAAGTTGAACATCCGGTCACTGAAGTGACCACGGGATTCGATCTGCTCAAAGAACAGATCCGGGTTGCTGCTGGAGAACCTCTTGCTGCGCCGGATGGTGAGATAGTCCATCAGAGGCACGCGATTGAGTTCCGGATCAATGCTGAAGATCCTGATCGTAACTTTGCTCCAGGGCCGGGTACCATCACTGCTTTCCATCCACCGGGTGGCCCAGGGGTTCGATTGGATACGCATGTGTATGCCGGATACAGAGTCCCACCGCACTACGACTCGTTGCTTGCGAAGCTGATCGTTAGTGGCAAGACTCGCGAGGAGGCCATAGTAAGGGCCCGGCACGTGCTCGATCACATGGTCATAGAAGGAATTCCAACAACGATCCCGTTTCTCCGCGAGATCTTGGATGACCAACACTTTGTAGAAGGGGATCTGGATACAGGGTTTGTTGCCAGAGTGATGTCCAAGGATCAGCCGGTCTAATGAGGATAGATACGTACTTCACTGTCCCGGAAGTGGATGGAACCGAGCTCTCTGGGTCCACGGTCGTAGTGATAGATGTTTTAAGAGCGACTACGACGATTGTTGAAGCGCTGGCGAATGGCGCGCGAGAGATTTTCCCAACCGAATCAACAGAGGATGCGGTGAAGCTTGTTTCGTCCCTCGGTCGGGAGGATTCCCTGCTTTGTGGAGAGCGAAAAGCAGAGAAAGTGGAGGGTTTCGATTTAGGGAACTCGCCGCACGAGTTCACGAGCGACGTGGTCGCGGGCAAAAAGGTTGTAATGAATATAGCGCATGTCACCAGAGCATTGCGGCTGGCGCAGGAAGGTGATCGAGTCCTCCCTTGTGCACTTACTAATCTA
>CENY01004403.1_pt1 | contig 15107 bp, 30 predicted proteins | sample 356181 | NCBI WGS metagenome assembly CENY01 (sample SAMEA2619840, study PRJEB7988) | marine metagenome | isolation source: saline water (ENVO:00002010), including
ACCTTAGTGACAGGCTTTTCAACTTCAACCATTTCCCTGGTCCTATCAACATGTGTTGTCACCAAAGGAACAGCTGAAACAGGACCAGTAGCTATCTCATTCATTAGGATATTGTCCTGTCTCTATCATCGTTGATAAAACTTCAGCTCTATGACCCACTTGCTTACTCCACAAGCTATCCATAAATTCAATTCTTGCTAAAACGTAGTTACCCTCTTCCATCGCAGCCAAAGCTTTTTCAAACTTGCGTAATCGCGTCAACCCTAAGTTGAACGCGATCATTATCAAAGCATCAGCTCTCACTTCATCTAGTTCCGAATACCAAGGGAATGCATGAGCTAACTCCCTCATTACTCTGACAATGTCGTTATCCAATAAATATTCAATCTCATCATCAGCTAAACCTAATCCAGAAGGATCTATATTCCTTCCAATACCAATATGCCATTTACCTCCAACATCTTGATATGCATGGCTTTTCTTGCCTTCATGAGCCTCTAGCATCTCTTTAAGCTTCTTCAAGATCCTCTCCTTCAATTATCTCTCCTGTAACCTCTGGAGTGCCTACAGTCGTTATATTGATTGCTATAGCACTGGTACCTCTCAACTTTTCAAAACCTGAGATCGGTGCCATACGATCCATTAGAAGCTTCCAGGCAATACCTTGATTCTTATGCTCCTCATCTAATGCAGCTCGGAAAACTTCATGTACAAGCTTTTCCTTATCGGGATGGTTGTATATCAATTCCTGCAAAGCTAACTGTTGAGCATACTGACCTGGAGGTCTACCACGCCTTTTTCCTGTTGGCGCTTTTGCAATAACAGAATCAACTTTAGGCTTCTTTACCCTTGGGGGCTTTTCTACTAATTCCCGAATAGACTTTTCCATACATCCGCTCTAAATCCGTTCTAAATCCGATCTAAATCCTACCTAGGATATTTAGAATCCTAGATAGGATCCGACATATGCAACGATATTACCAGAAGTCGTATGAAATTAGCTATTTGGTTTCACGTGGAACGATTTCGTTTTTTTGAGGGGGTGAGGCTACCATTATGTACAGTCTCCGGTTTGGGGGGTCCCGGGCCTCCTGGAGCTGCCCAGGAGAGAAATTTTTGGTCAATTATTAACCAGATTACGCCCACTATTTCCGGTAATACTAATTACCGGAATTAATTCTCAACTCGTGAAAATGTTAAGTTATTGATTTTTAACGATATTATTTAGGAGCTCTATTTCAGGCGCTACCAGGGTCCGCGGATCCGCGCCAGGATCTAAATAGGGCCCTACCTGGGAAATGCGCCTGGACCAGGATAGATATAAGGCAATAGGTACTTATTACAGATAATAGCACCAGGGCCGCTATATCATTTGATATGCCTAATAGTTATATCTTAGAATATTAGGTATAGATCCTGGAATCGGTCCTGGATCAATAACTCGAGGTAATACGCAAATGAATATATCAGATAGACGATTTGTCGTTATGCATCCAGTTGATAATGTTTATATATCAATCGCAGCTGGTGAAACTGGCTACCATCATTTTGCATATGAGAGTCTAAAAACAGACCATCGATATGCTGAACAGATCAATGCAGCATTTAAAAATACTGCAGAGGATCTACAACGGGCGCTGTATTCATCTGTTACTGGGAATTGGTCCTGGTTATCTAAATCTTAAAATCAAACTGGGATCCTGGTGTAGCGTCCAGGATCCATTATTAGAGGTGTTACGCATGCAAACATATTACATACGAAGAAATGAATTAGAGGGAAGCCAGGAGTTATTGAAATCCCAGGAGAGAGATCGACCAGTGCATGATGATGGGCTGGAATTCGATGATCCTAATTATGTGTTACTGGAATTGATTGATGACCATATCTACAAAATCCACAGTTACTACTGGTATATCAATAAAGCCTTAGAAGCTCGCGATGTTATAAATTGCGAGACAGCGCCCCAGGCGAAAAATTTCATAGTCAATTATCTATGGATAGAAGAAAAACCATACCACCATAATAGTTGAGATCAGACTGAGCACTTTGAATAGTGCTCAGTGTGATATCAATTCTGATATCTAACAAAGTGAGGTAATACGCATGCAGTTATATTTTATTGATAGATCAGATCTAGAAAAATCCGCGGCATTTTATAAATCGCATATCGATGCCCAGAATGCCCAGGCAGGATTCCAGGTAGATAATGATAGTTATAAAGATCCCTATATAGATCCTTTATACGTTCTATTGGAATCAGTAAACCAGGGAATGAAACAGACTTATAAAATAAAAGCATTTTATTGGTATTTCACCCACGCAATGGAAGCTTGCGAATTACATAGAAGGCGATCATCAACTACTGATTACTATGTTAATTCGTTAGTAATTCGTGATCCTGCCCAGGGGGAAAAATAATGAGATATTTTCCTAGTCAGCATTTAAAAGATATTCGCGACCTAACAGACTGTAACAATCACACAGACGCGGTTTGGTTATTGGCTGAAATCCTGGGTGATAAAAAGGGACTGGAGATTACAAAAGCATTATTCACCATTCAGCGCGTCTATGGATCCACGCCAGAAGGCGCGATTCAGATCCGCAATGAAACTCTTCATAGGTTACTGCAGATCTCAGCCAATGAGTTTAAAAACTACGACCAGATCCGCGCGGCATTCTGAGTAGCTATCATATAGAGCACCTTCCAGGGTGCTCTATTTAATAGCAATTTCGCTATTTATATAGAGGTAAACGCAAAATGAGATCTCAATTTATAAAACAATCGACCAATATAAAAACTGGTCCAATTCCAACAACTAACAGTAGTTCCGACACTTGCCCAGATTCATGCCCATTAAAAACTGGCGGGTGTTATGCGAAGGCGCACCCTTACATCAAATCAAACTGGGATAAGTTAGACCAGGGAACTAGGGGTTCGTCCTGGGGAGATTTCCTGGGAAATATTAGATCATTAAGATCTGGGCAGATTTGGCGTCATAATGTAGCTGGGGATCTACCAGGATCCAATGACAAAATCGACCGAGAGAAATTCCACCAATTAATAGACGCAAACCAGGACGCGCGCGGTTTTACTTATACTCACTATCCAGTTTGGATGCATAAGCATGCCGCTCATAATATCCGCGCGATCAGATACGCGAATAAACGCGGATTCACTGTCAATCTATCGGCTAACAATCTAGACCAGGGAATATTCTATAAACAAAAGTTTAATATTCCGACCACGGCATTAGTCCCCCTGGATCATGACGGACGGACAAAAGTATTAAAAGATAGTACTAGATTGATACCTTGCCCAGCTGAAAATTCTGAGCACGTTACGTGCGCCAGCTGCAAAATGTGCGCGGATCCAGATAGAAATTCAATCATTTTATTTAAGGCGCATGGTAAACAGAAAAATCAAGTTTCAATTATAGCTAGAGGATAAAACGCAAATGATATTTAGATACGCGAGTAAGAAAGAACTAAAAGGCAACATAGGACAAAAATTAAATTATTTAGAAACTGCAATTGTAGGCACTGAATACGTTTCTAATGGAATTATAACTGGTTCTAATCGGCCCCACATAACTGGACTAGGACGCGAATTCTACGCCCAAGTAACAATGGAAAATAACCTAATCAAATCCGTTAAATAACTAACTTTTGAGGTAATACGCAAATATGAAAAAGTTAACACACCAGGATCTAGGCATGTTCACTGGATCCGATACGTTTCACAAATGGTCTGTTTTATCTAAATCAGTTTTAACCCAAGGCGCAAAATACGTGGCAGATAATGCCGGCGCCTATTGGCTATTTGATGAATTAGACCTATCACTGAAAAATACTGGTGAGCATTTCGCCAGTATTGAAATCTTTGTAGACCAGGAGTCTAGAACCTATATTCGGATCGATAACGGAGATGGGGAACAAATAGCCTGTAAGAAATTAAATTTTTCAGACTTCCCCCTGGACCAGTTCAAACTGTGGGCAGTGCATAACGGCACGGCGTACACTTTCATGCTGCCCAGCGAATACTAATCAATCAGGGGGGCTTTACGGCCCCCCTTCAATCATATTATTAAAGGTTATACTATGAGCAATAATCAAATAGATCTAATACATTACAGAGTAGGCAAGCAACTAACTGAAGACAACAAGCGCCCCTGGATAAGAGGCTATGACAACTTCGACCAAATGCTGGACTACCTAACCGCTTGCGGAGTAGATCAACCATCAATGACTTTAGCGATGGTTGTAGCAACTTGCCGTAACTTGATACAAGACCAACTAGAACAACAAGACAACTAAGAGGAAATACGCAAATGACAATACCAACTGATATTTTACAAAAACTTGATAAGGCAACTAACTCAGAGGTTTACGATGCAGCCTATGGTGATTTCGTTTATACAACAGTAGAAACGAGGGATACTTTAGAAGATTTTAAAAACAACAGCGCAGCCTGGGCTGAACGTGGCAAGTTTTTTAAAGGCAAGTTAGATGACTTCAATTACATCGGCTGGGACAAGGCCCAGCCGCGTAAAGGGCATCAACGAGATCCAATAACAATAATAGATCTCGGTGAGATACGCATTGCTCTAAGGCATGATGTAAGAGAATTAATATAACCACTTCAACTAAAGAGGAAATACGCAAATGAAAGAACAAACAATAAGAGAGAACGCCTGGGATGATCTAACCGCGGCTGCAAGGAATTTTGCAGATGCTGGAGGACAACCAGAGGAACTGGTCCACACAATGATCGAATTCGCAACGGTCCTGGCAATGAATTCATGCGAGGACAGTAGGACTGCTCACAACCTAATCGCGCAAGCGATTGATTTCGGTCGATCTGGCTACCATGCAATCAAAGACAAAGAGGACAACACGCATGCACCTGATTAAAGAAAAAGAATTAATCGATGACGCAAGATTTACTGCAACGATATCTGATTTAACCAATCTGTCAGGCGATCCAGCGACAACATATAGCGATGGACAAATATGTTGGATATCAATCCAGCCAGATGGCATGGCTGAAAATGATTACTGGCTTTATTTTTATTACAAGAAAATACATGGAGAGGATTGCAAAGACACACGCTATGATATTTCTGTCGAAATTAACGAAGTGGGTTATCCAAAAAATGGCTTAACAGGCTTTTATGCGATTGTTGGATACTGTAAATACCAGGGAATACCGTTAACGATTAACGGCAGACACATTTAATAACCGTTCGTTATAAATCGAAGCCCTCAGACTCTTTTGGGGGCTTTTTTTTGACTACCGTCTGCCTAACTATCCTATTATTGATTTTTCGCTTCCACTCTTTCTGTTTAAACGATAAAGACCGTTTTAACACCGTATCCATTAAGAACTTGTACTCATTGTCATAGATATAGCCAAACTGGTAGGCATGAACGATTAAATCATGATTACAGTTAGCTCCCCTGTCAGTAATGATTTTTCTCAAGCCTTGAAACGCATTGCCAGTGTCAATCTCTAAAAACTGCTTAATGCATACGTTCCCCACATAAGTTTTATTTTTATTCAAAACATTTTTAATAATGCAGATCTCTTTGATCTTTTGCCCACAGGGGCAATGATCAAATTCATCATCCACGTATATATCAATCAACTTCCACTCATTCTTTGCGTCATAAAATTCGTCTGCTTTTGAAAGCGGTAAAATGTGCGCTTTCAGCGTTTCAAACTTATTCACTGTCTTTTCTCTATCGTTTTCTGCCAATGTTTATAATTAGCCATATGCAGCGGTAACAACTCACTCTTGGATTGACCGTGATAAGGCACCGCCAATTTTCTTTCAAGCAACAACTTGTTTAATGATTTCTTACTCAGTCCCTGGTGATAGATGGTCGCTAGAATCCTGCCGAATTTACCGGCACGATCTAGCTCCGTTTTTATGATGACTTCTTTTCCAACTGGCAATCTTTCTTGCACGAACTCTGTGGCAAGCAATCCAAGGGCTTTTGTTTCTTTTGCTCCCCCTCGTTTTTCAGCCGTATCAACTCCCAGTAAGCGACATGACTCATCATGAACAAAAGTATGTAGCCCCAAATCCACCCAATCAAAAACGACAGAATCGCCATCAATGACTCGTTTTACCTTTGCCGAATATGTGTACATATTTGATGTCCTCCTCCTCCATTCGTTGTTGTAAAGTGACGTTCTCCAGTGCTGCCCAAAGCCTTGTAGCACTTTCAAAATCCTCATAAAAAAGTTTTCGCTCATCGGCATTATCTGGCTCCCGAATCTTTATGTGGATAAATTTATTTTTGTACTCAATCATCTGAACTTTTTCTCATAGAGCCTACGTTTCTTGGAAAATATCTTTTTAATTCTTTGCAGCTCAGTACCTGTAAACTTCCTGACCTTGTTGTCATTTTCTAGCGCCTCGATCCGCTCGATACCAAACCGTTTAATCAAACCGATCCGCATATCAGCTACCGCACCGCTTAACCACCGATTGCATTTTTTGCATTGCCCTACGCAATTGAAAAGATGAAATCTGTGGGCTGGGCTTGAACCTCGACTGCGATAATGCCCAGCATCGAAAGCCCCTCCTCGTTTTGCCGACATCTGTTCTGTTCCGCAGCTAATACAAGGTTTGTTTTTATCCCTGACTCGGATGTAGTGATTAAATTCTTTCTGCGCTTCTTTGACATAATCGTTATAAGTTTTCAGTCTCTCTTTACGGTCTGCCCTATCCTTTCGCATAACTTTGTCATGCACTTGCTTTGCGTAATGCGATTTTTGATATTTCTTAAAACAATCCCAGGAACATAAAGCAACAAGGTTACTTATTATCGCTCCGTTCCCCACTTTCGCTCTGCACATCTTGCAACGTCTGGGCATGTTCTTCCAACGCCTCCAAAGTATTTTCGAGTCTCTCAAGCAACTCTAAAAATCGTTCTGCGTCAGCCTCATCAAGTTCTATTAAAAATTTCATCTTTCTGGAAACGGAACGTGAACTCCGAATTTTTCTCCTAAATGTCTGTTGATGATGTCGTAGATCATACTAAGCTCAGACCTGTCTAAGTCCCTGGTCGATTTCTTTTCTGTCTGCGCCTCCTGCACGACTCTCCAAATATGTTCTTTAACTAAATGATCCGTCCACTTAATCGCAGTAACACCATCTTTAAGCACCATCGAGCAATCAAGCCCTTTCTCATTTAAAGTTAAAGCAAGCTCTCTTAGATAGACATGCAACGCCCTATTCTGGCGTTGCGTCCTCGTCTTTGCCGTGGTCCATTCAACCTCGACATAACCATTTTCAGCATACAACTCTTCTAACTTTTTCTTGCAATAAGCAAGCGAGTTATCATCTTTTACTATCCAGAATTGATGCTGCTTCATTTTCCAAAATCCAATGCAACAGAGTTGGCACCCTTGTGCGATAGCATTTGTCTACTTGGATGCGACCAGAGATTGATCGAACCTTCAAAGGGGTGATACCGCTGCTTTGCGACAATCAATTTTTGACAGCAATGGGTTTCTAGATATTCAGCCTCTTTCTCTTCAAGTGGCTCTGGGTAATTTTCTTGCTTCTGCATAATCTCCATCTTTTTCTTGTTCAACCAAACAAGAAAAACAGTGGAGCATAGATCCACAATAGCTCCATTACCTCGAATAGTCTGCCGTTGAGGAATCTGAGCCTCTCCATCGTTTTTCTTTTCCAGAGCGTGATGAACTAACATCACATGCACATCAAGAGATCTAGCAAGACCAGTAAGGGCAGAGACAAACTCTCTCTCTGCATCCAGGTCATTATTAATTCCACACATCATTAACGAATCGAGACAGATAACTTTACAGCCCTTCTCTGCCATTGCCCGAATAATGCCCAGGGCCATGAGTGGTGCCACAGTCCCACGATAATCAAAACCGTAGATTTTGCCCTTGGTATAGTCTAAGAAGTGATTCACAAATTGTTTTGACGGTGCGGATCCAGATGCAGCTGCTTGCCAGATCATTATCTCGGCTACATCTTCAAGGTCCATTTCAAAGGAGGCTAACCCTACTTTGGTTTGTTGCGAGAGCCATAACAAGACCTGACTAATCAAAGTAGTTTTTCGGTGACCAGCTAACCCTGCAACCAGGGATAATTCTTTTTCTCTGAGCCTGACAAGATCCACGGTCTTGCCCCAGGGTAAGGTAAAGCCCGAAGTGCTCCTGGGATTTTCGATACGATGATGAACTCGTTCAGCAATATCTTCAAACGAACTAATCCGCTGCGATGAGGCCACTGACATGGCCTCTTGCAGCTCGGCATTTGTAAACTCAGTAACATCAACTTTTTCAAAACTCATATGCCAAAACTCTCGTCATATTTCATCAATCCAGATTTATTATTTACCTTATTACCTTTATTCCCTTTATTATGATGTGGCGGGTTGCTGGCGGCTTGCTGGCGGCTTGTTGGCGATTTTGCTGGCGACTTTTGAAAAGGATTGTAATTAGTTATTGTTATTATTGAATATTTTGGCCTTCTGACCTGGCGAATCATGTTGCACGTTTTTGCCATAGAAATGAATTTACGCAAACGGTAGGGAGAAATGCCTAATCGTTTGCTGAAGGAATCGCGTCCGTAAATGAACTGCCCTCGCTTCAAATTAACTAACTCTTCATTAAATATTGATTCGTGATTTTTAAACGATGCCAACAACAAAAACTCAATCCAAATCTTTAGATACTCTGGGTTTTCGTACACCCAATGTTTTCGTATCTGTCTGTGGAGACTGATGTAACCCTCTCCTGGCGAGTAATAATTTTGCTCTTGTGTATCGCTCCCAATCTCTTCCTGTTGGTCGCTCAATGCTGTGTTCTCCGATAAAAACAATGGTTTCCTCTAACTCCCAATCTATATTGTCTTTTGGTTTTGACGGTCCATTGCGACCGTCAAACCAAAGCTCACTTTTATTGATCCCAAGGGCTGCACAGATCTCATCCAACGTGCAACCAGCATGGCAATGCACTAGCCATCGATCCTCTGCCCTCTTGATATAAAAGCTCGGATCGGAATCCTCATGCGCTGGACACTGACAAGCCCACTGGTTCTCCCCTAGCTTCCGCACTCCTTGCAACTTGTTAAAGCCAGGGAAATTTTCCACTGTGCCTTTTGCTAACCTCAATCAGATTCCAAAAATCTTCAGGTTCTTCAATGATGTAAAAGATTCGCTTGTTTAATTTCTCAAGCTTTAGCATCTTACTAACCGCTGGTTGCGTAATGCCGAAAGTATCTGCAACCTCTTCTTGCTCTAAGTTGTACAGGGTCATCCACCGCTTCAAAGTTAAGTGGTCTCCCATCGGCTTTTCTTCATCTGACTTTGTTAGTTTTTCTATATGACTAATGGTCATCTCTATTTCCAAAAAAAAGTTTATTCGTAGCGGTTAAGTCTTTCTCTCGCTTTATTTGCGTGAGATGGCGCTTGTTCTAGATATTTAACTAACTCCTGCGCCTCTTTTATCGCTTGGATAGTTTCCTCACCTAACGGAAAGAGATTCCCAGGAACGATGCCTAAAATTTCACACATTTCGAAAAACCGTATTATAGAAAACTGAGATTCATCGTTTGGATTTTCATAACTTTGGTACGTGTTTTTATGAACTCCTAGAGCTTCAGCCATATCATCCTGGCTATATCCACGCTTTTTCCTAAACTCTTTAATACGCCCTTTCACAATCGCGACTTGTTTAGTCCGATTGTTTCTTTTTGTGGTCAGTTTGCAGCCTTTATTCAATATTCCCCCTATTACCTCTTGGTCCCCCAGCAACTGCAACACTTACCAGAGAGTAAACATACTTAGGTTTTCCGCTAACTTTTTCTCCCATCACAATTTTGAATCGATCACCATCTTTATCAGCAATCGCATAGAGTCTGTTAGCCATCAAATCGTCTGTGTAATTTTCAGATACGATTAAAGATGAGCCAGGAGGGAATCGATACGACTCTCCCCAAGCTTTAAAGTTAATTTCCTCATCACCGTAAATTTCAAATACGTGTCCTGCAGTGATGGTCACTGTTTTAAAATAGGGAATAGAGCAATCAGACATAAGATGTTTTACTCGCCAAAAGTATGGGAAAGCATCAGGATCTGCATAGTTATAGATGTCGAGCCTAAAATGATCACAAATCTTAACTAAATTATCAGAGCTGACATCACTCTGATTTAAAATCTGACCTAGCCGATTCGGTGACCAACCCATATTTTTACTTGCTGTTGATAACGACATCTTTGCTGCTTTTAGTATTTTTTTTACGTCTGTTTTTAAATTTTTCGTTTGCATACCTATATTCCACGGTTTCATATACTAACATCATAGCATTTAAAAAAAACACACATTAGCTGTGTGTTTTTTTAAAATATTTTTAAAACACACAATCTCAATTGGTTTTAAGAGCGCCAAAATTTTGACAGACTTACTGTCCGATTTAAAAACCATTTGTTATTTGACATAACTGATGGTTATAATGTGGAGATGGAAGACTTTAAACGACTCGAAAAAATATTTAAACAGAGACAACTTGAAGCGGATGCCAGGGGCGAGACTTTTGATCAAATTGATCTCGCAAATGCTCTTAACCCACCAGTTAGCCAAACGGCTATATCTAAATGGATGAAAGCAAAGCCTGGGACTAAAAGCGAAAGTCTGATCCCTGATGACCGAGTACCAGAACTTGCAGAAATACTAGAAGTAAGGATTGATGAAATTTCACCTTTAGTAGCCGCCAAAATAGAGGCAGCAGCAGCAAATCTACCCATTTCCTCTAAGGTTGCCTTCAGGCAAGTAAAAGTTTTAGCAGGTGATAAAGTGGTAGATTTGATAGCAGCAATCAGCAAAGGCAAGGCCCCGAAAATAACGGAGTTTAGACATTGTCCTCAGAACCATTCAGACAGCACCTACGCTCTTCAGCAGCAAGGTGAAGCCATGAGTGCCATTCCAGACGGATCGTGGCTCTATGTTGACGTGGAGCAGTCTCCTGAGATCGGCAAGCCTGTGCTTTTGCTTAGAGGCAAAAGCTGGGATGTCGCAAACTGGAAAGGGAACAATTACTGCGAATTTACCAACCCTGACTACCCTGATCGTATCTTTAAAATTACAAATAAAGATCATGTCATTGGCAGGGTGATCCAGGTAGATATCATCCTCTAAAAAAATTTAGGCTCTGATATGACTATTAGTGGTATCAATAGACTCATCAGGTAAATCAGACACACATAGTGTCTGTTAAAAAAATCATGAGGTGAATTTTATGGCAGCAAAGAAAAAGCCAGGAGTCGTTAAGGTATCGGGCGGTAAAGAGTACAAAATGGTTGTGGCACGGATAGAAGACTTCAGAACCAATGAAATTACCAAGGATTGGGGAATTAACACTGAGATCCTTTTTCATTCACCAGATGAATCCTGCGTCATCAAAGCTACCATTTATGATGAAAGTGGTCGGCTCAGAGGATCAGGTATCGCCAACGACCGCTTTGATCATTCAAAACTGCATCCTAAAAGTTTTATGGAGCTTTGCGAGACAAGTGCCATAGGACGAGCCCTTTCTAGTATAGGGCTTGCTGGCGGCACCGAATATGCTTCTGCTGACGAAATTTACTTTGCCCTGCAAAAGACAGTTAAGACATATAGCAAGTCAAAGTCAGAGCCAGAACCAGAGGCAAAGCCTGAATTAAAGGTTGTTGATACGCCAGAGGCTACAGAGGACGAAGAAGCTGAGAAAAAAGCTCAGAAGATCGCCTGGGGCAAATTAAACTCTGCTGCGAAGACTATGTCAAAAGACACCTTTCTCAAGAAATGGGCTGATTACAAGAAAACTGCTCCTGCGAAGTACATCGATGCAATTGAAAAATCATCAATGCCTGATTGGCTGGAGGCATTCGATGCGCGAGAAAAATGAGCTGCAGGATCCAGCGAACGATCCAGATCGCATTGGCTGCATCTCAGCCAGCGATCTCAATGATGGCATCTCTGGTCCCAAGGGTAGAAAAACCTACATTAGGAAAAAGGGTGCAGAACGGATGAACGGCAAAGCAAATCCGCAGATTCAAACTTGGCAGATGGAACGAGGTGACAGGTTAGAACCAGAAGCTTTAGAGATAGCGGAGACTGTTAAAGGGTTGGAGATCATTGACATGCCTTTTACCAAACATCCAAAGATAGCTTATTTTGGGGCAAGTCCTGATGGGATCTATGAAGATAGATCCGCTCTGATAGAAGTGAAATGCCCTACCACCATTGAGCGGCACATGGCGGTCCTTGAAGGTGAGATTGAGGAAAAGCGGTACCTGATTCAAATGCAAGCGCAACTGTGCGTGTTCAGGTCTGAAGGTTATCACACGGTTGATTTCGTCAGTTATTTCCCAGATATGACCGAACCAGACAAAAGGATCGCTATCGTGCCATATCGGCCCAAAAAGGCCGAATTGGACACGTTAGAGTCTGAGGTTAAAAAGTTAAACGATGAAATAAGAGATTACATTAAAAACTTGAGGAGCAAGAAATGAATAGAGCTATGCTGGTCGGTCGCCTGGGCAAAGATCCAGAGACATCAGAAGTAAAAGACACCACAGTCACTAAGTTTTCCCTAGCAACGCAGAGAGGAAAAGACAAACCAACCCAATGGCACAACATTGTGGCCTGGGGAAAAACAGGCACAGTCTTGCAGGAATATGTGAAGAAGGGAGATCAATTAGCCATTGAGGGCGAGATCCGCAACGGATCCTATGAAAAGGATGGCAAGAAGGTTTATACCAGCGAGATTAATCTAGACTCATTTACTTTCATAGGCGGTAAAAGCAATAATAATGATAGCGACACTGAAGATGAACCGCCATTCTAGAATCTTGGGAGTGCCGTGGCTTCCCAGATACCTCGCTGACTACTCTGGTCAGTGTCTAAGATCAAGGGGATATTGAGGTGGCGACCGAAGATCTCCATCCACGGCCTACTCTTTCTGATCGCCAGAAACGCGATGACATTCTGGCGAAACAGAAAGAGATTTCTCCCTGGTTAACATTCATGCCCTTGAGTTGTATCTGCCCACACTGTGGGTTTGATTTTGTGGATTTTGAACCAGCCTATAAAGAATTAATTACAGGGTGTCCTAATGTCGGATGCTTTAGGAGCTATTGCGAATGAATGATTTATCAGAAGAAGCACAACACTTGGTAGAGGGTCTTGAGTTTGCAAAGGAAATGGATCGAGTCATTGGTCACATATCAGATGCTATGGAACAAAAGTCTGAGTTAAGAACAGAATCAATGCACATGTTAGTACCTTGCTTTATTTCGATGGCAGCTCAAATGAGCTTGAGACTAGCTATAACAAAGGACCAATGGCTGGAATTAGCAGAAATAACTTATAGAGAGCATTCTAAAATAAACGAATCAACGAGTACTCACTAATGAATGAATACAATGAACAAATTGCAGACTTGATAAATGGTTACGGTTACAGCTCAGATAAAGTTTTAGCTAGATATTTTGGTACAACTAGAAAAACGATATGGGCGTGGTCTAAAGATCCTGACAATCCTTTTCCTAAACCAATTAAAATAGGTAAAAATACGACACGCTGGCTTAACAAAGCTATTAAAAACTATGTAATAGAAACGCTGGCATCTTAACCAGCGTTTCTTCTTATTGGAATAATATTGTCGTGCAACTCTCCCTTAAACAACCATTCCTCCCAGGCTGTTATTAAACGGATCCGCTCTGGGTAACACTGGCCCCTTGCATAAGCTGCCCTGGTAGAATCTGTATCCACATGTTTCATTGCTAATCTAACTGCATCTGGTGACCACTGCCTGTCTGTTAACTCCATCTCCCAGGTTGTAAAAGTTGATCTAAAACCATGAGCAACGCCATCATATCCAAGGGCATCAGGTATACAGGAAATATAGTTGTCAGGAATCGGATTGCCATTATTGTGAAACACTAATCCTTTCTTTTGTGGTTCTTGATTCTTCAAAATCTTTATCGCTTCACTACACAGCGGAATCATCCATTCTCTATCGCTTTTGCGTAGTTCTTCATCTGAATTTGGTACAAACCAAACTTTCTGAGCTATATCTATTTCGGTCCAATCAACTAATCTAGTCTCTCCTGGCCTTCCTACCGTCAATATTTGGAATGCGAGACAAGCTGCCTCTGGTCTTGTCTTAGCCATTGCCAAAAGCTTTGGCATAAACTCTGGCATTAATTGGTATTTAACAGATCGTTGATGTTTAACCTTGTGAACCTTAGTAGATTTTGGAAAAGCTAAAGCTAGATTTTTATTCCAACGAGCAGGATTGTCCTCATTCCGTAACTGTCTAATAATCCCAAGCTGTATAATTTCTTCAACGTAATTAATAACCCTTAAAGCGGTTGGATTAATTCGGTGATATATTGGTTTCAACATTTCTATTAGATGATTTCTATCTATATCTTTTATAGCTAGATGCCCAATAAAAGGATTTACATAATCATCTAAATATTGCTGTAACCGCCTTACTTGCTTCAGCGACTTCCATTCTCTTGTTTTTGTTTGCTTAAATTCTTCAGCTAATTCTGCAAAAGTTATTTCTTGCTTTTGCTCTTTTCGCAGAGCTACTTTACGTCTTCTTTTTTCTATCGTGGGATCTATACCCTGCTCTATCAAAGCAATATTTTCTTTTGCTAAATCTCTCGCTTGTTTTAAAGAAATATCAGGATAAGCACCTAGTCCAATATCACGCCTTTTATCCGCAATCTTTTTTCTTAGTACCCAAGTTTTTGAACCATTGGGTTTCATAAACAAATGCAAACCAGACGGATTTCCTACCATATGTCTTGTTGCTATTGGGTTACCATCTTTATCAATCTTATTCGTTAAACGTCTTATATGAATATCTTTCAGTTCAGCTTTCTTTTTTGTCATCGTTACCACACTTGTTACCACATTTTTTTAGTTTCATGAGGTTAACGCATGTTGTGGGAGGAAACAAGTAAATCTATGTATTTTAATGACTTAGGAAAGTTTTTGGTGTTGGAGGTTATTGCTTGTAATGCCTAAATGGTGCCCGGGGCCGGAATCGAGAAGCCAGTGTTTGCG
>CENY01063441.1_pt1 | contig 15106 bp, 12 predicted proteins | sample 356181 | NCBI WGS metagenome assembly CENY01 (sample SAMEA2619840, study PRJEB7988) | marine metagenome | isolation source: saline water (ENVO:00002010), including
CTCGCAGAAGAACTTGCGGTTCTCACCAACCCCAAAACCTACATAAATTCACCGCAAGACGCCTGGCGCCGAATCAAAATGCGCAGCACCAAACCCCGTCACGTCGCCATCTTGCGTGAAGTCGCGGCTTGGCGCGAACGCCAAGCGCAGTCACGTAACCTTCCTCGAAACCGGGTACTTCGGGATGAGGCGTTGTCGGAGATCGCGGCCCACCCGCCTCAGAAGCCAGCCGATCTGAAACATCTCCGCAATTTTCCGAAAGGCCTGGCAACACAATCCGACGGCAAGGACATCATCGAAATCGTCTCCGCCGTCATGAAGGTGCCGAACGAAGAGCTTCCCAAACCAGAAAACAAGCCACGCCCGACCAAGAGCAAGGGACCGGTCGTCGATCTCCTGAAGGTGTTGTTGAAAGCGAAATGCGAAGAACATGGTGTCGCCCAAAAGCTTGTGGCATCCGTCGACGATCTCGAGCGAATCGCGGCAGACGGCGATTTGGAGATCGCCCCGTTGCTGGGTTGGCGGCATGAGGTATTCGGCGAAGACGCGCTCAAACTTAGGCGTGGAGAGCTTGCTCTGGCAGCGGACACGCAAGGCATCCGGCTCATACTGACTGACAAGAGCTCCAAGGCCGGCTAGCGCGGTCTCCGCAACGGGTTGGGAGCATCTCGGCGTGTGGAGTTTCGGATTAGACGTCCAGGTATGCGAACTTAGGGACCAAGCCAAGACATCTGGCCACTGACGCCAATCTTCGTTCAATCAGCTCGATGTATAGATGAGCATCTTCGCGGCGCATGCGCAGCGTGACGGTCTCATCGTCCCTCCCTAATCGAGTCCGAGAGAGCAGACCCGCTGCACCGCCTGAGAGCGTCAAGCCCAATCGCAGGCATACCCCAACGAGCTTCGCCCTCTCAGCGTCTGAACTGTCAATCAGGGTCGATGCCAGCGCGGTCTCAGGTTCATCAGCCGTTCCGTTGTATCGAGCATTTATAGCGATCGCCATGAATGCGCGGCCTTCATGATCTACGCCCACGACAGGCGCGCGGAAGACCTCTTCAAACGCCTGCGCAGCGCGGTAACTGGGATGTGCGCGCCAAGCAACATCAGATACCAAACAGGCTGCCAGGCGAAGACGACCGTGGAGTTCGCTTTCCCCCTTGAACAATGGAGCCATCCAGCGCGCAAGTTCATCACCCACGTCACCAAATCGAGATTCACGAATTGCGAAGGCTCTGCATTGACTGATGAGCGGGTCCTCATCACGAATGTGGTTCGGTAGATTCTCCTGAAGCAGCCCTTCCCGGAGCCCTCCTGCGAGGAACATGACCTTTCCTGGCCGAACTCTCCTTAAAAGCCGCGACAGGACGGCTGCGGCACCTGGAAGAGACTCAAGACGGCGTTTGTTAACGCCTTCAATTCGCGACATGGAATCGGGACTCAATCCTGAGATCACGCCAACCAACGTATTCGTTTCACTTCGCGACAGCTGGTACTGGTGCACGATGCGTAATGGATAATCCCGTTGCGCCATGTGAATTCTTGCCAGGGAACGCCAAGCACCTCCAACAGCGTAAAACGTTCTGTGCTTCAGATCCTTCAGCCAGGGAACGCCTTCGATCGCATGATCAATCGCCTCGATTTGCTTCTGTGGACTAAGCCCCATCAAACGTAGTGCCCCCAAAGGCAGGGTGACGCTCTCGCCTATCTCTCCCGCGTTAAGAACCACCAACTCCAGACTTCCACCGCCAAGGTCTCCCATCACGCCGTCAGCGTCAGGAATTGCTGACATGGCTCCCAGCGCCGACAACCTGGCTTCTTCAGTACCGGACAGCACACGCACCTCAAGGCCGCAACGCTCGCGGATTCGCCTTACAAAGTCAGCCCCATTGTGAGCTTCACGCACGGCAGCCGTTGCTACGGCATCGGGCAGTCCAGCGCAAATTTCGCCAGAGATCGTGACGAATCTTTCAAGGGTTGAAAGCGCGAGTTCCACCCCTCCTTCATGCAGCAGGTTTGTTTTGGCAAGGTCGCGGCCTATACCGCACAACACACGTTCGTTGAATATCGGCAGCGGCGCGCGCACCAATCCTTCGAAAACGACAAGCCTCACAGAATTTGAGCCGATATCGATGACGGACAAGCGCCGCCATGTATCCGCTATCTCAGACGGGAAGTCCCTGACATCAGGGCCAGGTGTGTGATCAATCGTTGTCGAGGACAAGGTGGGGACTGGGTGCAAACTTCTCAAGCGCCTTGCCACGCCCAGAAAGACTGGGGTTGGTCATAAAGTATGTATGCGCCGAAAACGCTTCGTCGTCCAGTTCAGATCTTGCGTAAGTCCCATTTGGCTGCAAGACCCAGCTCTGAGCTTTGTCCTTAAGATTGGCGACCATTATCTGATCAAGCACCTGTTCGTGAACGGTTGGATTGTCGAGTGGAGTCAGAAGCTCGACACGCCAGTCGAAATTTCGAGGCATCCAATCTGCCGATGAAATAAATACCTTCGCGTCGGCAGACGGCAGTCCATTGCCGGCACCAAAACAAACGATCCGCGAGTGCTCGAGAAAACGGCCGATGACGCTCTTTACTCGGATGTTCTCCGACAAACCCTCAACGCCTGGCCGTAGACAACAGATTCCACGCACAACGAGATCAATCTGGACACCGGCCCGACTCGCCCGATAGAGCGCGTCGATGATCCTGCCATCGACCAACGAGTTCATCTTGGCCCAAATCTCCGCCGGCCGGCCGACGTTGGCATGTGCAATTTCTTCTTCAACAAGTTCGATCAGCGTGTCCCGCAAATTCTGCGGCGAATTCACCAGCTTCTCGAGGTGGCGTGGCGGTGCCGTCCCCGTCATGTAGTTGAAGATATCGGCGGCGTCCCGGCCGATGGCCGGGTCAGACGTGAAAAAGGAAAGATCCGTATACACCTTTGCAGTAACCGGGTGATAATTTCCGGTCCCCAGATGAACATACGTGCGAAGACCGTTCTTTTCGCGGCGCACGACCAGTGAGACCTTGGCGTGCGTTTTGAGAGACACGAACCCATACACCACCTGGACACCGGCACGCTCGAGATTGCGTGCCCACCTCAGATTGGCTTCTTCGTCGAACCTCGCTTTCAATTCTACGAGTGCAGTCACAGACTTACCGGACTCTGCTGCATCGATCAGAGCTGAAACAATGGGCGAATCATCGCTTGTGCGATAAAGCGTTTGCTTAATGGCAATCACCTCGGGATCTGCCGCCGCCTGATCCACGAACTGCACAACAGCGTCGAAACTCTCGTAAGGATGATGAACGACGAAATCCTTCTCACGTATCGCCGCAAAAAGATTTCCACCCGCTTCTCGAATTCGCTCCGGATATCTAGGGCTGTAGGGCGTGAACAAAAGATCACTGCGTTGTCCAAGGATCAGTTCGCTCGTGTCGCCGAGCCCGAGAATACCATCTACAACCGTCACGGCATCATCCGGCGCGCCGATTTCACTGGCCACGAACCGACGCAGATCGTCCGGCATACCTGAGTCGACGAGCAGCAAGGTCACACTGCCACGACGGCGCCGCTTGATTGCAGATTCATAGAACCTGACTAAATCTTCCGACTCGTCTTCGATCTGGATATCCGAGTCCCGGAGCACCCGAACCAACCCTTCCCCCAGTACGTCGTAGTCAGGAAACAGTTGATCAACAAACATCCGGACGATGTTCTCCAGTGAAAGAAAACGGATCGCCTCGCCCGGCAAGCGGAAAAAGCGCTCCACTTGGTGAGAGAGGGGTATCAGGGCCTGCAATGTATGACCATCGCTGCACCGGGAAAGCTGCAGTACCAGGGCGAACGCTCGATTCTGAAGGAATGGGAACGGGTGCGCTGGGTCCACTGCAATCGGCGTCAGGACGGGAAAGACGCGCTCGAGAAAAAGCTGCGCGATAAAATCCTCATCTTCTGCAGTCAAATTTTCCGGCTGAAGTACATCAATTTCATGCTCGCGAAGTCTCTGCATCAGGGCTGACCACACCCTTGCCTGGTCCGCCATCAATCGATTTGCCCGGGAATTGATCTCAGCAAGCTGCTCTTCAGGCGTCAGGCCATCCTGGCTCAGTTCTCTAACGCCGGCAGCGATCTGTCCTCGGATCCCAGCCACGCGGACTGTATAGAATTCATCCAAGTTGACCGCCGAAATTGACAGGAACCGTAAACGCTCCAGTATCGGGTGAGCGAGGTTTTCCGCTTCTTCCAGTACGCGCTCGTTGAATGCCAGCCAAGAAAGTTCCCGGTTCACAAATCGCTGACTGGAGTGGACGAGATCGCCGGCAGCATGCGAGTCCTTGTTTGCTGGTGCTTCCGTCGTCGGAGAATGCTGTGTTTCCGCCGTTGTCACAAAATTATCCCGATCCCGCTACGTGCCAAGCAGGCCTGCTGCCTATTACATCAAGCGCTACTCATACTACCAAATAGTTACAGTGCCTTGAATTGCCAAACCGGCATTGGAAATCCCGACGCCGCTATACCACCCAGCCACCCGCATACGGGAAAACCTGACCCACAAAAAAATCACTCTCATCGCCCGCAAGAAAAAGGACGAACAACGCATCCTCTCGGCCCGTCGCCAAACGGCCCGCGGGAACCTGCTTCATGCGCTCCTTGAGTTCGGGGGTCTCCAAGTATTCAGGTGGAAAATAGCTGGGATTCCTTACGAATGCCTGTGCAACAGCATTGATCTGAACATTGTTCGGCGCGGCCTCGACCCCCACTGCTTGAACGTAAGCGAGCTGAGCGCCTCGCGCTGCGCTGTACGCCGACCAGTTTGGCATTCCTCGGCGTGCTGACGCACTTCCCATGACTATGATCTTGCCCTGACGCCGATCCAACATTTGAGGTAGCGCGGCACGAACCAGTCTATGCAACGGGTGGACCATAACGTCAAACATTTCCGACCAGCTCTCGTCATCAGTCGCTGTCGCCGCCGTTCTCGGATTGATTGCTGCCAAGTTGGCGATCAGCACGTCAACATGACCAGCTTCATCAATGAGTTTCTGTGCCGCCTCCGGCCGTGTGAGATCTCGATTGTCATCGATGACCGTGGCTCCCTCTTCCGTAAAGACCTCAGAAATTGCGGGACCCATGAAGGTGGATGATTGGGTCAGCACCACGCGCTTTCCCGCTAATCTATGAGCCATTTCAAACCTCTTTGTTGATTTTCCATTCAGCATTCAAGTGGAAACCATTGCACCGGTACGTTGCCGTCGGGGTTACCCTGACGTTTGACGGTAAATCGGGCCCTACCTATACCTAGAGAGGCATCAGCTCGCTTGAAGATGAATCTGGAAGTCGTCGGCGCAAGACCGGAAACCTCATGAAACGAACCCCTCTCTTCGATATCCATTCAGCCACTGCGGCCAACATAATCAACCTCAAAGGCTTTGCCCGCCCAGTTGAGTACGTTGGTCACGTCGCGGAACATCGAGCCATTCGTGAGCGAGTCAGTCTGTGTGATGTCTCCCACATGGGTGAACTGGAGTTCGAAGGCGAGGACGCACTTCGGCTCGTCGACAAGCTGATCACAAATGATGCATCCAAGCTCTGCGTTAATCAGGGGCTCTACACCGTCATGTGTGACGAAAACGGGTTTGTGATCGACGACTTGGTCTGCCTACGTGTTGCTGAAGACCGATTTATCTGGGTGGTCAATGTCACCAAGACAGACGAGGACTATCACTGGGTTTTGAAGCATTCGGAGGGCATGGATGTTCGTGTGCGGAATCGTTCATCAGAACTGGCACTCATTGCGCTCCAAGGTCCCTACTCGAGCGAAGTCTTGCAGAAAATCACCGCGACGGATCTGTCAAAGATGGCCTACTACCGTCTGGCGGAAACCGCAGTGATGACCCAGGAGATGGAGGTTACATGCATCATCAGCCGCACCGGATACACGGGAGAACACGGATATGAAATTTGTGTGTCCCGCGATGTAGCCCCCTTCGTGTGGGAAGAGTTGATGCGGGTCGGTCAGCCCCTGGGAATTGTTCCGCATGGCGTTGCGGCCCGGGAGAGCACGCGTACGGAAGCCGGCTATCTACTCAACGGTAATGACATGGACGACCGTACATACCCGTATGAGGTCGGCCTCGACTGGGTCGTGAAATTGGATAGCGAATTCATCGGCCGCGACGCGCTGGCGAAGGTTGCCGACGAAGGAGTGGCACGCAAGCTGGTGGGTTTGGAGATTGAGGGAAGCCAGACCATTCGACACGGTTATCGGATCCTCAAGAACGACAAGGAAGTCGGCCTGGTGACCAGCGGCCCACTCTCACCACAGTTACTGGGCGGGGCATCGAGTTTTGGATTGGGGTTCGTCTCCATTGAGCATGCCCGGGACAACGACACGTTCGAAATTGATGTCAGAGGCCACCGCGTTACTGCCCGCGTCGTTTCCACCCCATTTTGCGAGCGGCGTGTGCGTGACAGCGCTCGGGTTGAGACGCTTTCGCCCTACGCGCTGCATTTCAGCGAAGAACACGTTTGGGTCCATGAAGACGATACCGGCATGCTCACCATTGGTCTGACTGAATTCGGGCAACGCCAACTCGGCGAAGTGTTGCACTCGAGCTTCGCCAAACCTGCAGACAAGGTAACCAAAGGTTCCTCCTTGGGATGGCTCGATACGTATCGCAAGCCATTCGATCTCATCTCACCCGTCTCAGGCGAGATTGCTTCGATCGTGACGTCGGTTGGCAAGATGCCGAGCGATATCAACAAGTTCCCCTACGCCCGAAATGGACTTATTCGAATTGAGCCAAGCGACCCACACGAACTGAAGGATCTCATGCCACTTTCGGCATACATGCATTTGACGCGCGATCTGGAACGTTACGAGGTCTGGTCCCAGGAACTTCGGCTGACCTGACGAGGGACCGCGAAGTTCCCAGGAAAGTTACCGCAAAAAATCACTCACACAAGGGAACGCCGAACTCAGTCCGGTTCAAAACAGGGCTGGATTCAAGCCTCCATCCAGCAAGAGACTTTGTGCCGTGATGTAACCCGCCTGATCGGCGCACAAAAAAGCACAAGCCTCACCGAACTCAGCGGCCTCTCCGAATCGTCCGGCCGGGGTTTCCTTGGCCCGCTCCTCCGCCATTTCTTCAACGCTAACACCTTTCTCTTTTGCGGCGGCGGCCATGGTGTTCATCAGCCGATCCGTAGCGAACGGCCCTGGGAGCAAGTTGTTGATCGTTACGTTGTGTTGCGCCACTTCTCGAGCGATGGTGCCAACGGCACCAGTGAGTCCGGTCCTCGCACCGTTCGAGAGCACCAAAATGGGAATGGGCGCTTTTACCGACCCTGAAGTGATGTTGACGATCCGTCCCCACTTGCGCTCAATCATTCCGTCAACCGTCGACTTGATCAGGTCGATCGCCGTCAACATGTTCGCATCGAGTGCCTTGATCCAATCGTCTCGCGTGAAATCTCGAAAATTGCCCGGAGGAGGTCCGCCTGCATTGTTGACCAAAATATCCAGATCCCCACACGACGACAGTGCGGCCTCTCGCCCTTCGGGCGTCCCGATATCGCCCAGGGCGGTGACAACATCCACCCCAGTCGCAGCACGGATCTCCTCGGCCGTCGCTTCCAGCGTGTCGGCGTTGCGCCCCGTGATTGTCACATTGACCCCTTCGCGAGCGAGGGAAAATGCGCAGGCCTTACCCAATCCGCGGCTTGCCGCACATACCAGCGCATTTTTTCCAGAGATTCCGAGGTCCATGGTTACTCCTTTTCTGTGAGAGCGCGGTGATCCAAAATCTTCCGCGCCAATGGAACTGTGATCTCTCGACGGCCCTCCAATGAAGCCTCATCGAGGGCTTGAACAATGCGTCGAGCTGTCTGAAAAGAACGTTCGATTCGTCGAACCAAGTACATCACAACATCCTCGCCGACTCGAAGTTGACGATCGGCAAGCAGTTTTACAAGGACTGCCGCCAGTAATGTGTCATCAGGTAGTCCGACCGTTGCCGACCCCAAAGCATTGAGACGAGACTGCAGATCAGGCAGGTCAATCAGCCACGAACCGGGTGAGCCGCGACTCGTGAGCAAAACAGTCCCGCCCTGCTCCACCGCAGAGTTGTATAGGTGAAGGAGTGCCGACGCATCGACACTTGTGTCCATGTCCTCCACGACGATATCCGCGGGCGTGCCATATGCATCTTCTTGTTTAACATTCGCTGCGTTTACCAGACGCGCACCGGACATCGCCCGAAAGACATACGCGAGGTGGGTCTTACCGCAACCCGCGGGACCTTGAATGATGAGTCCGCGTCCTGGCCACTCTGGCCATCGATCCAGCCACGCAACCACGTCCTCATTACATGGCGCAATGAGGAAGTCCTCACGGCCGAGGGCTTGACGATGACCAAGGTCCAACGCCAGCTGGGTCTGCTGGTGACTCATGTCTCCGAGTCACCTGCGCCAAGATAGGCATTGCTGTTGTGGTATCGTTCGATTCCGAATCGGACGAGGACCGCAATAACCGCGGCAGCTGGCACCGCCAGAAATATACCGACAAACCCAAACAGCGCGCCGCCCGCCATCAGGGCAAACATCACCCAAACCGGGTGCAACCCGATTCGCCCACCCACGAGATGAGGTGTGAGAAACAAACCGTCCAGAGTCTGCCCAATCACGAAAACTCCCGTGATCAGACCGAGATGAACTGGATCGAATCCGAATTGAACCAAACCCACAATGAATGCGGTCCCGAATCCGATGACCGCGCCAACATAGGGAATAAACGCGAGCAAACCCGCACCCAACCCGATCAACAACCCGAACTCGAGGCCCGCCAGAGACCAGCCGACAGCAAACAACACGCCTAAGACCAGTGCGACGGACCCTTGGCCTCGAACGAAGCCCGAGAGGGCTTCGTCGATTTGACGCATTTGTTCACGAATGACTCCAGCGTTCCGCCGCGGCAGCAACGCATCAATTTTCGCAACAATTCGATCCCAGTCGCGTATGAGATAAAACGCGACAACCGGCGTCACAAAAATGAGCGAGAAGAAGTTAAAAAGGGCGAGCCCGCCGCGCCAAAGATTTCCGAGAGCGTCGCCCAGCCACGCGACCGACTGCTTGGCGAAGTCGGCGGCAACACCGCGCATTCCGTCTAATTCACCTGATTCCAGTCCTGGGATGCGCCCCTCGAGGAACGGGAGGGCAATGCCGCGAATACGCTCGGCATACTCGGGGGCACGCGCCAGAAAACCAGAAACTTGAATCTCAAGCAGCGGGTACAGCACAAGCAAAATGAGAACGACGAGGCCGAAGAATACGGCTGTGATGACCCCAGTGGCCCAAGTTCGGGATAAACCAGCAGCCTCAAGGCGGTCTGCCGATGGATCAAGCAGATAAGCGACGGCGAATCCAACCACGAAGGGCAGCAAGATTGCCCTGAGCATGTAAAGCGTCAATATGCACGCGACAATGACCAGAACCCATGTGAGGATGTATTCCCGCCTGCTCACGGAGTTTCTTTCATTCCGCTGTCGCGCAACCAGTTTCCAACATACAAGCTCCCCGAAAGTATGGTGCTTGCTGCGACGACATAGACCAATACGCCGATCACATCTCCGGCGCCGATACCGAACGCGACATCACCCAACACCGTCGCCGCCAGACCTATCTGCAAAGCAGTATTGATCTTGCTGATGAACAGAGGAGTCGGTCGCATCGGTTGAGATACGGTATAGGCCAAGAGAGCCCCTCCGACGATCAACAGGTCCCGGGAAACCACAAGAATTACCAGCCAGACCGGCAGTACTTCCTGATGTCCCAATGTGATGTATATCGCGACAAGCAAAGTCTTGTCCGCAATAGGATCGAGATACCGGCCAATCTCCGTATGCATTTCGAATTGCTTGGCAAGGTATCCGTCCACCGCGTCCGACAGGCCAGCCAACACAAACACAAGAAAGGCCGGAGCATAGGCATCAACCAAGAGCAACCATACAATGATTGGAACGGCAAGAAGCCGTGCCAAAGACAGAGCGTTTGGAAGATTCACTCTTTCCCCATCCGATTGCCGCCAGCGGTCACGCCACGCTTTTCGCGCAGTCGCACAATCCAGTAGCCGTCCTCTTCAGCCAAATCCAGGTTGCGCTGCGCCAGTGTCACGGCGAGTTGGTCTGATGAGCCGAAATAATAAAGCGCAACCTGCACAGCCTCGCGATTGATTTCCAGAATCTCCACTCTGCCGATCTCAGCAGCCTGCGACAATCTCCACCGTACTTCTACCCAATCACCCAATCCGGAGAGTGGCACCCCGGCACTGAGCAAACCCTCATCCTCAAAACGCAGCAGGGTTATTCGCTTCCAGTTTTCCTCGATCTTTGTGGCAATCTCATCGGAAGCGCGTTCCAGCAACACGTCAACCATGGTTCTTGAAACGCCGGTAAAGCTCTCGACAACGACTGAGCTGTTCTTCGGACCGTGTCGGTGCATGGTCACGGCAAGACGGGGAATGCCCGCAGCAAGATCCTGGCGTAGAATCGCGTGCACCACCAAGATATCTTCGACCTCGTATCGCCTGGCCAAAACAGCGAGCGACTTTTCGTCGCCGGCAAGAGCCTGATCGGCGCCAATCGTGGCAACGTCCGTCAAGTCGCCCACAGGGATGATGAAGGGAACGACCGTCGCGTGCTCCGCGAGAGCCTGCCATGCGGCCCACCATGGGTTCGGATCATCCCACAGATTGCGCGCTCCCGCCGCCTCGTAGACCGGAAGTATCAGCAATGGCCTGCTTGGCGTCTCACTGAACAGGACACCACTCCCGCGCAGCAAGGCCCTGACTTCATTCTTCTTGAAGCTCACAACAAGATTCGCGAGATATCGGCGGGAGGACGTTTTTTCATCCCTGACTTCGATTCCCTGGACGAGCGACGCGACCGCTGCGTCACTAAGATGCGGGATCTGCGGATAATATTCGCGCAGGGTGAGCCGCTTTATCAAACGGTCCAGCGCCTCCCGTTGCCCGGAAGCAAGCGCCAGTCCGCGCGCCTCAGTTGCGGTCTCTGCAGTGGAATCGACGGCAATACCAGCAACGGTGAAAGAGTCCCGAGTTTGGGCACTGGGAGTCGTTATCTCGGCCAAATTGGCCACGAGCGGGAACACACAGACAAGAGCGATTCGTGTTGCCCTTTTGCCCACGGCGAGGATCATTACAAACGGGCCTAGATACAGTATGTTCGGTGGACGTCGCAGCAGCATACTTGGGAACGGAATCGCCATCAACAAGGACCACCAACGAGCCAGTTCCGAGAACACATACAGCGCGGCCGGCGTAGACATTGCCGCCGGCAACGAATTCGTCCAGCGAATATCACCCATTGCCGCGTCGACCCGAAGAGCCGGAACCGATGTAGAGATCGGCGGCTTTGGAGCCTTCTTCGACTTGAAGAGTGCCGGCTTCAAGGATCCGATACTGGTTGCCGCAACTGACGGCGTCGGAACAAAACTCCTCGTCGCGCAAGAGGCGGGCCGACACGACACCGTGGGAATTGATCTCGTTGCCATGTGCGTCAACGATATTGTTGTCCAAGGCGCCGAGCCATTGTTTTTCCTCGACTACCTAGCGACAGGAAAACTCGAACCTTCAGCCGGTGAAGAAATTGTCGCGGGCATCGCGAAAGCCTGCATCGAATCAGGTTGCGCCCTGGTGGGAGGCGAAACTGCGGAAATGCCCGGAATGTATGCGACTGACGAGTACGATCTCGCAGGATTTGCCGTGGGCGCAGTCGAACGGGGACAGCAGATTACCGGCGATCGAATTGCGATTGGCGACAGCGTTCTTGGCCTTGCCTCTAACGGACTGCACTCTAATGGATTTTCTCTGGTGAGACGGATCGTAAAGAGTCTCTCCCTGAGTTATTCCGACCCGGCGCCCTTTGATCGCGACCGCCGTTTGGGAGACGTACTTCTCGATCCAACGACTCTCTACGTCAGTTCGTGTCTCACCGCCATGAAATCGGATCTCGTACACGGTCTGGCGCATATTACAGGGGGAGGTTTGGCGGAGAATTTGGGCCGTATCCTTCCGGATGAACTTGCAGCTGTATTGGACGCGAACGCCTGGGACATACCCGACGTGTTCAGTTGGCTGGTGACTGCGGGAAACGTTCCGCATGAGGATGCGCTTCGAACGTTCAACATGGGTCTCGGTATGGCTGTGGTGGTGCCAGGGGATCGAGTGAACGACGCGGTTCTTTGTTTCGAAAACGAGGGTCACAGTGTCTTTCGTATCGGACGAATTATTGCCCGCCCCGATACCGGCGAGTCAGTACGAATCAAGGGAGAAGTAAGACTGTGAAGCTCCGCGTCGGTGTTCTCATATCCGGACGGGGGAGCAATCTTCAAGCGCTCATCGAAGCTTGCGCCAAACCTGATTATCCAGCGGAAATTGCACTTGTCATCTCCAACGAACCTGAGGCAATGGGCCTGGTTCGCGCCCAAGGTGCAGACCTGACCACAGAGACCATTGAACACCATCTGTTTGAGGATAGAAGGACGTTCGAGGATGCGTTGACAATCTCGCTTGAGAAGGCAGGCGTGGACTTGGTCTGCCTGGCAGGTTTTATGAGGTTGCTAACCGCGAGCTTCGTAAGTCATTGGGAGAATCGACTCATAAACATCCATCCATCGCTGCTTCCGGCCTTCAAGGGTCTAGATGTGCACGAAAGAGTCATTGCTTCAGGCGTGCGTTTCAGCGGGTGTACGGTTCATTTCGTGCGGGCAGACATGGATGCCGGTCCGATCATAGTTCAGTCAGCGGTCCCAGTTCACCCCGCAGACGAACCAAAGGATCTTGCTGCCAGGGTGTTGACGAGCGAGCATGAGTGCTTGCCACTGGCGATCCGGATGATCGCCGAAGGGCGTGTTCGCGTCGAAAACGACGTCGTGAGGGTTGTTGGCACGACGAGTCCGGTCAATGGACTCATCAATCCATCTGGTTTCAGTTAGCCAACAATTTCGTCCTGATCGAAGAAATAAGAGATCTCTTGGGCTGCGGTATCCAGCGCGTCCGAACCATGGACACTATTCGCTTCAATTGATTCTGCGAATTCTGCGCGGATCGTACCAGCCGCCGCCTCTTCGGGGTGGGTTGCGCCCATGATGTCCCGGTTTCGTTGAACCGCATTCTCTCCTTCAAGGACCTGCACCACTACCGGCCCCGAAGTCATGAACTTGCACAGGGAGTCAAAGAATGGACGTTCCTTGTGTACATCATAGAAGCCCTCGGCCTGCTCTCGGCTTAGGCGAATTCTCTTCTGCGCCACAATTCGGAGGCCAGCCTCCTCGAATTTCGAGATAATTCGGCCCGTCAAATTCCGCTGTGTTGCATCTGGCTTAATGATGGATAGAGTGCGCTCCAGCACCATGTTAATCGTCCTCTCTGTGCCGTGATTGGCGCGGGTTATAACCAGACCTCGGCAGTCCCGCAACCTGGGTCCTTGAATTTCCGGAAGAACGGTCGCCACGTTCAGCCATGCTACAGATTGACAATGTGACGTATCGGATTGGTGATCGAGTTCTGCTCGAGAATGCCAACGTCACTGTACCTGATGGCCATCGTATCGGGCTGGTCGGCCGAAACGGTACGGGAAAGACGACACTCCTGAAACTGATCCAAGGTCAGATCGAGGCCGATGAAGGCTCAGTTTCGATTCTGGAAAAGACTACACTGGCCGCAGTCTCCCAGCAGGCGCCAACCGGCACGCGTTCACCACTCGATGTCGTCCTCGCTGCGCACCAAGAACGCGACCGCCTGCTTCTGGAATCTGAAACAGCAGAAGATCCGCAGCGTATTGCTGAAATTCATACCCGCTTAGCCGATATCGATGCCCACACCGCACCAGCACGGGCGGCATCGATACTGTCCGGTCTGGGGTTCGATCAAAGCGCACAAAACGCGCCGCTCGACAGTTTTTCGGGAGGCTGGCAAATGCGTGTAGCACTCGCAGCAGCCCTTTTCCCCAATCCCGACTTGCTACTTCTGGACGAGCCCACGAACCATCTGGATTACGAGGCTACCCTGTGGTTTGAACGATATCTTGCTTCGTACGCAAACACAGTAATTGTGGTAAGCCACGACAGAAGCCTGCTCAACAAATCCGTCAACCATATCCTTCATCTCCGAGACCGCCAGCTGAAGCTTTACCGCGGGACCTACGACACGTTCGAGAGAACGCATCGGGAGCATCTCGATCAACAATCGAAACTCAGGCAGAAACAGAACGACCAAAGACACCGAATCGAGCGCTTCGTAGAACGGTTTCGATACAAAGCTACGAAGGCGAAGCAGGCGCAAAGCCGTCTGAAGGCACTGGAACGCATGGAGCCTATCGCTTCGGTCGTAGAGGAGCGGACCACCCCAATCTCATTTCCTAACCCGGAATCCGCCTCTCCTCCCCTCTTGGTGTATGAGAATGCTGCCGTGGGATATGAGCCAGACTCACCGGTGCTCTCCGAGATCAATCTACGCATCGATCCGGGTGATCGCATTGCGCTCCTGGGCGCTAACGGGAACGGAAAATCGACGTTCGCAAGGCTCGTCAGTGACAGGCTTAGCCTCCAGAGTGGGAAGCGAACCCGGCATCGAAAATTCACCGTCGGCTATTTTGCGCAGCATCAGTTGGAAGAACTATCTGCTGGTGAGACAGCCGTAGAGGCGATGGGCAGACAATTCCCCAAGACCATTGAACAAGACATAAGAACTCGATTGGGCACCTTCGGGTTTAGCAAGCCATTGGCCGAAACGCCAATCCGCGACTTGTCGGGGGGTGAGAAGGCGCGTTTGCTCCTGGCGTTTGCCGGCATTTCCGCTCCGCAACTCCTTGTACTGGATGAGCCAACAAATCACCTAGATGTCGACGCTCGCGAATCTCTCGTGCACGCCATCAACGAATTTGAAGGCGCGGTAATTCTCATCACACATGATCGCCACATTGTGGAGTTGTGCGCCGACCACCTCTGGATCGTTGAGAACGGGACCGTGACGCCGTTCGAAGGATCACTGGACGATTACGAACGACTGACACTCCACTCATTGGACCAAAA
>CENY01008888.1_pt1 | contig 15095 bp, 14 predicted proteins | sample 356181 | NCBI WGS metagenome assembly CENY01 (sample SAMEA2619840, study PRJEB7988) | marine metagenome | isolation source: saline water (ENVO:00002010), including
CCTCTTTAGCTGTGGTAAATACTACAACTTGGTTCACTACCGGAGGTGTTGAGTTTTCTGTTGGCACGTTAGTTGATGGTCCTGCAGCGATGATGTTGTTCGTCGTTACTTTGGTATCCCTACTTGTCCATATTTATTCCACAGATTACGTAGCTGGGGACAGAAGATATACACATTTTTTCGCTTTCCTATCACTATTCAGTGCATCGATGCTTCTCCTTGTTATCTCCGAAAATACGCTTCAATTACTAGTTTCTTGGGAGTTGGTAGGACTTTGTTCGTTTGCATTAATAGGTCACTGGTGGGAAGAAAAAGATAATTCAAACGCAGCATTAAAAGCATTTCTAACTAACCGTGTTGGAGATATGGGATTGTTGATTGGAGTAACAATCCTTTTCTTTGCTTCAGGAAAACTTTTACCTGACACCTTTGGTTCTTTTTCAATTGTGACAACAAACGCCTTAGCTTCTGCAGGTCTTCTTTCACATAGCACATTGTTGATAGCAGCGTGTTGTCTTATGGCTGCTGTAATGTCAAAATCTGGTCAGTTCTTTTTACACACATGGTTACCTGATGCTATGGCAGGGCCTACACCAGTATCAGCTCTTATACATGCTGCAACAATGGTTGTAGCGGGAGTCTTTATGATCGCTCGTCTCTATGGTGTGTTTTTTGAAGGGTTTTCCATCGGAGGAAGTTCAATAAATTTAATGGCCCTAGTGGGTGGGTTTACAACACTAGTAGGAGCATGTTTAGCATTTGTTCAGCGAGATATTAAGAAAGTTCTTGCATATTCAACCATTTCACAACTCGGGTATATGGTTATGGCACTAGGTGTAGGGGCATGGACAGCAGCTATGTTCCATCTTTTCACTCATGCATTTTTCAAAGCTTGTTTATTTTTAGGATCCGGTTCGGTTGCTCATTCGGTTCACAGTTTTGACATGAAGTCAGATATGGGAGGTTTGAGAAAAGAAATGCCTCAAACATTTCGGACTTTTATTATTGGTTCAATTGCTCTGGCAGGATTACCACCCTTTGCCGGGTTTTGGTCAAAAGATGAAATACTAGTCGGAACAGGTGGATGGGGAGTTATGGGTGGAACAGGTGGGAATGGTTCCTACACGTTCATGTTGGTAATGGGAATGATTACTGCCGCTTTAACTGCTGCGTATATGACTAGATGTGTTTATCTAACATTCTTTGGTGAATTCAGAGGACATGGTCACCCTCACGAGTCTGGAAAAAGAATTACTGTACCCCTTTGGATTCTTGCGGTGTTAGCGATTTTTGCAGGATTTTTAAACTTACCAAAAGGCTTTCAACTGGTTCCGAAGTCACTCCAAGAAAGGTTTGGTCACTATATAGAACCAGTAGCCGGTTATTTCCCACAAATCTCACATGCGACTCCGAGCTGGTCACTCGCAATAATTTCAACAATCATCGTGATAATTGGAGCTTCGCTTGCATGGCATTATTATTTCGTAAAAGTTGATAATGCATCGAAAGAAACTGGACAAAGTCTAACTGAATTACCCAATGGACTTACCACACGTCTTGCGTTAGCAAGAATGGGTCACACTCTTCTTGTTAACAAGTACTACCTCGATCATTTATATACAGGGATAATCACTCGAGCAGTTAAAGAACCAATTGCTGAATTGGCTTATCGCTCAAATCAGGCGGTCTTGGATCGCACTGTAGACACATTTGGTCGGAGTGCTGTGAAAATAGGACAACTTAATTATTTCAAAATAGATCAGAATGTTGTTGACGGTTTTGTTAACGCCTCTGGTCGCATTTCATCGGAAAGCGGTGAAGAACTTCGCAAAATTCAATCCGGAAAAGTTCAGAGTTATGCAGCAATTTTGTTTGCTGCTGCGACGATTTTAGCCGGTTTGCTCATAGTGATTGTGTAGGAGAAATTAAACATGGAGAATTTGCTTGATAGTTGGGGCCTTACGGTAATTACTTTTTCACCTCTACTGGGTGCGTTAGTAATGTTTTTACTCCCAAAAGAAAAAGAACAAGAGCACAAAGTAATTGCCCTTGTTACCTCTATTTGGGTTGCATTTGTGGGTCTAATACTTCTTATATGGTTTGATCTTGATGCTACTGACAGACTTCAGTACGTAGTAGACAAAAGCTGGATAGAAGCCATTCATAGTCGTTACGTAGTGGGACTTGATGGAATTTCTTTACCACTTGTTTTGCTAACTGTGCTTATAGTTCCACTCTGTATTGTTTACAGTTGGAACCATTTTCCTGAGCCTAAGAACCCGAAAACATTTCTGATACTTATCCTCGTTTTAGAGACCGGCATGATCGGTACTTTTGTGGCTCAAGATATGGTGCTCTTCTTTGTTTTCTTCGAAGTTGTTTTATTGCCAATGTTTTTCATGATCGCTGTTTGGGGAGGTCCAAACAGAAGGTATGCATCTCTGAAATTTTTTCTCTATACACTTTTCGGTTCAGCATTAATGCTAGTTAGTTTCCTTTCGCTCTTTTTCTTAACAGGGGCAGAGTCATTTGTATTTACCGAGATAGCTGACAATGTTGTGGCGAATGCCGTTTCTCGGACAGCACAACTTTGGATATTTGGAGGCATGTTTTTGGGCTTTGGAATTAAAGTTCCTATGTTCCCATTCCATACATGGTTGCCTGATGCTCATACCGAAGCTCCAACTGTTGGATCTGTAATACTTGCAGCAGTATTACTTAAACTTGGAACTTATGGATTTGTGAGAATCGCAATACCATTACTCCCCGAAGCGGCAGTCGAATGGGCACCTTGGATAGGACTACTGGCAGTAATAGGAATCATTTATGGTGCTTTCTGTTGCTTGGCTCAAACAGACATGAAACGATTAATTGCATTTTCTTCGGTCGCCCATATGGGATTTGTAATGCTAGGAATTTCAACTCTCACGGACTTTGGGATAAATGCAGCAATTATGGGCATGGTTGCCCATGGCCTTATAACAGGGATGCTTTTCTTCCTAGCCGGTTCTATGAAAGAGCGTTATCACACTTTAGAAATCAAGAGGTTAGGAGGGTTGTTAGTTCAAGCTCCTAAAATGGGTTGGATTCTAGGATTTTGTGCGATGGCATCTTTAGGTCTGCCAGGGTTAGCAGGATTCTGGGGGGAATTTCCGGCAATACTTTCTGCTTATAATCCTGCGAATGGGTTACCCGTTGAAACCTTTAGAACTTTCATGGTTGTCGCAGCATTGGGCACTGTTCTTGCTGCTGGTTACCTTTTGTGGTTGCTTCAGAGAGCAGCATTCGGCACGCCGAAAGATGAATTTGCTGAAGATCCAAATATCCATGACACAACAAAAACTGAGTGGATAGCTTGGGCTCCTTTACTCGCATTGATACTTGCATTAGGTATCTATCCAAATCTTGTTTTTAGAACTACCGATGGAGCGGTTGATGCATCTTTAACTCCGTGTTTGACCATAGATGTAAATAAATTGAGCCATGAAGAAATCAAATCTGCCCATTGTCCTGAAGTCTACGGTTTAGAAGATCATGACTCTGATCATCATGCTGCTTCGAAAGGTTCGTAGTGACAAGTAACCTAGTGATCGTAGCGTTTGAAAGGCCTGCAATTGATTGGCATGCTGTCGCACCTGAGATAGTTCTGCTTTCTGTCGGGGTTTTGGTAACTCTTTTAGACATCTTGTTTTTAGAAAAGGCACGTCCTTATATGGCGGCATTATCTGGTTTGGGAATTCTGGCTACAGCAATACCTCTTTTAACCCTTGGTATCGATGGAAATGACAGGATTTTATTTGATGGCGCTTATGTTGTTGACGATTTTTCATTAGTTTTAAAGGCCGTCTTCCTTTTAGCGGGGTATGTGGTCGTTCTTCTGTCAACCAATTACATAGTTGATGGTGATTATTGGGAGAGTGAATATTATGGTCTCCTCCTAGCTTCACTCATGGGCATGGTGATGATGGCATCATCAAGAGATTTGATCTCTGTTTTTGTAGCTTTGGAATTACTTTCGATTCCCGCGTACTTGATGGTTGCCTGGAGAAAACGAGATCCAAAATCGAATGAAGCCGGTCTCAAATACTACTTAATGGGTGTTTTTGCTTCTGCGGTAATGCTCTATGGAATGTCTCTATTATTTGGAGTGAGCGGGACTACGGTACTCAGTGGAATCGCTGATTCTATTCAGTCTGGTAATGCTTCGAGTTCTGTAATGACATTAGGGATTGTTTTTGTGGTAGCAGGGTTTGCTTTTAAAGTATCGGCAGTTCCATTTCACACTTGGGCGCCAGATGTGTATGAAGGCGCCCCAACGCCTGTAACTGCTTTTCTTTCAGTTTCTTCTAAAACTGCCGGGTTCGTTGCTTTACTTGCTCTTATTTTTGTTGGTTTCTATGAACTCTCAAATGTTTGGGAGCCGCTTATTTGGGTGCTTTCAGCACTTTCAATGACAGTCGGAAACTTGATTGCATTAAGGCAAAAAAACATAGTTCGACTTATGGCTTATTCCGGCGTGGCGCAAACAGGGTTTATGATCGCTCCTTTAGCTGTTGCAGGTCACAGTCTTACTACGGGTGATCAGGCCTTATCGGCGGTAATAACATATTTGGCTATTTATGCAGCCATGAACCTTGGAGCATTTGCCGTCATAATTACTTTGGCAAGACGAACTGGCACCGCAGAAATTGATTCATTTGCCGGAGCTTTCCATTTCGCCCCAGGGTTGACAGTGGCTATGACAATTTTTCTATTTTCCCTTGCAGGAATTCCACCTCTAGGAGGGTGGTTTGCGAAGTTTGAAGTCTTTAGAGTTTTAGCAACTGCGGGAGAAACTTGGGGTTATTTACTCGCTGTTGTCGCAGCTATAAATTCTGTTATAGCTCTCTTTTACTATGCATCAATTGCGCGCAAAATGTGGGCAGATGAATCTGCAGGAGTCGACCTAAATCAGGTTGACATCACACCCTCACTCGTTTCAGCTCTGGGAATTTGTGTAATAGTTACTTTGCTATTTGGAATTTTCCCCCAGTTAGTAGCTCGTTTCACAGAAGTGAGCCTTTTGGCTTTAGGTGCCTAGATAATAAAACAAGCGGCATGTTAGCTGAAGACTTAAAGAGCCGTATAAGAAGATCAGGGCCTCTTTCTTTTTCAAATTTCGTTGAAGCATGTCTTTATGATTCTGAAAATGGTTTTTATACAAAGACTGGAAGAGCCGGGCGAAGAGGAGACTTTATAACAAGCCCAGAGGTTGGCCCAGTTTTCGGTCATTTAATAGCAAATTGGTTAGATCAGTTGTGGACAGAAATTCAAAAACCAAAAGATTTTCAAGTCATTGAAGTTGGAGCGGGATGCGGGACACTTGCGAGAACAATATTGGATTCTGAGCCAAAATGTCTAGAGAGTGGAAGTTATGTGATGGTTGAACGTTCGGAAGAGCTAAGAAAAGAGCATCCGACTTCTGAAAAACTTGTTTCAACGATGCAAATGCCTGAGGGTCCGATCGTAGGTGCAGTGATTGCTAATGAGCTTTTGGACAACTTGCCTTTCGATCTATTAGAAGGGGATGGGAATTGTTGGAAAGAGGTTTGCATTGATCTAATGGATGATCAATTTATTGAGATCTTAACCACTGAGAAAGATCCACCAATTGAAATTGCTCCACTCAAAGGTGCCCGGATCCCAGTCCAGACTCAATCAAATAACTGGATAAAAGATGTGATTGAAAAAATTTCTAAAGGTTCTATATTGCTTTTTGATTATGGATCAACGACACAAGAAATGAGTCAAAGACATCAAGATTCATGGCTTCGAACGTTTAAGAGGCATTTTAGAGGTGATAGTCCTCTTGAAGATGTAGGAAATCAAGATGTGACAGTCGAAGTGGCTATTGATCAATTACCCAAAGGGTTTTCTATATCAACGCAAAAACAGTTTCTTGAAAATCAAGGAATAAATAAACTAGTCGAGGAAGGGCGAAAGATTTGGGAAGAGTCATCATCGATTGGGGACTTAAAAGCCGTAAAAGCAAGAAGCAGAATTACTGAAGCGGATGCACTTCTTGACCCAAAGGGTCTGGGAGGTTTTTTTGTTTTTGAATGGAAGATCGGTTCCAGTGGTGCCGTGTCAGAAAACTAAAATCCCTTTTACGCCCGTAAGTAAGTTGGCTTCTTACTTTGTCTAAAATCATCTAATCAAACAAGGGGGCAATAAATGAGCGAATCAACAATTGAAGAGTTTTACGTTGAGGATCGAACATTTCCGCCAGATCCAGATTTTGTAAAAAAAGCATTGATTAATGATTCCTCTCACCATGATGAAGCTATCTCTGACTATGAGTCATTTTGGGCTAGACAAGCGAGAGATTTGATTACGTGGGATGAAGATTTCCATACAACACTTGAGTGGGAGCTTCCTTTTGCAAAATGGTTTGTCGGAGGGCGACTAAATATTTCCTACAACTGTTTAGACCGGCATGTAGAAGCAGGTTACGGAGACCGAATTGCATATTTTTGGGAAGGAGAGCCCGGTGATACCAGAAAAATTACATATCAGGATCTTCTTGTGGAAGTTTCCAAATTCGCGAATGTTCTAAAAGAAATAGGTTTGAATAAGGGTGATCGAGTCGCTATTTACATGCCGATGATTCCCGAACTTCCCATAGCGATGCTTGCTTGCGCCAGGATTGGGTTGGTTCATAGCGTTATATTCGGAGGATTTTCACCTGACGCGATAATTGACCGTTGTGAAGATGCTCAAGCGCGTCTAATTATTACAGCCGATGCTGGTTACCGAAGAGGTATTCCATCTCCTTTAAAACCAAATGTTGACAAGGCGTTGGAGAGTGGTGCTTCGTCTGTGGAAAATGTAATTGTTGTCAATCGATGTGATCTCGAAACGCAAATGGAGAAGGGACGTGATTTTTGGTGGCATGATCTGGTTGACAAGGCAGACTCGAATTGCCCACCTGAATCTTTGGACAGCGAGGATCTCCTTTATTTGCTTTACACATCCGGTACCACAGCAAAACCAAAAGGGATCATGCACACAACGGCGGGTTATTTAACGCAAGTAATGTACACACACCGTTATACCTTCGACATAAACCGGGAGAAAGATATTTATTGGTGTGCAGCAGACATAGGTTGGGTTACAGGTCACAGCTATATCGTTTATGGCCCCTTGGCCAATGGTTGTACATCGGTCATGTACGAAGGGACACCTGATACTCCTCGCCCGGAACTTCGTGTAGGTGATCAACCGGAGTGGCCCAAAGATCGGTTATGGGACATTATTGAGCGCTATGGTGTTACGCAACTTTATACAGCTCCTACTGCTATAAGGACTTTTATGAAATGGGGAGCGCAAGAGCCGGCTTCACACGATTTGTCTACTTTGAGAGTTTTAGGAACGGTAGGAGAGCCAATAAACCCTGAGGCGTGGATGTGGTATCACGAACACATTGGGGGAAGTAATTGTCCGATTGTTGACACTTGGTGGCAAACGGAAACGGGTGGACATATGATCACTCCGCTTCCAGGTTTGACAACCACCAAACCAGGATCTGCTTGTCAATCCATTCCGGGTGTTTTCATGGAAGTAGTAGACGATGGTGGTAACCCTATTGAGCAAGGAGGAGGCTACTTGACCATCACTCATCCATGGCCCAGTATGCTCAGAGGGATTTGGGGAGATCCTGAAAGATACAAAGAAACTTATTGGTCACGTTTTGAAGGACGGTATTTTGCAGGAGACGGAGCAAAGCTCGATAAGGATGGATACTTATGGCTTTTAGGCAGAGTGGATGACGTAATGAATGTCTCTGGTCACCGCATTTCAACTGCAGAAGTAGAATCAGCACTTGTAGACCACCCAGCAGTAGCTGAAGCGGCGGTAGTTGGTGTTGCTGATGAGACGACAGGACAAGCCATAGTTGGTTATGTCATTTTGAGAGGTTCTTTTGAAGCCTCAGATTCTCTAGGAAATGAGATTCGTGCTCATGTTGCAGAAAAGCTAGGACCTATCGCCAGACCGAAGACGGTGGTTTTAGTTCCTGACCTTCCAAAGACTAGAAGTGGCAAAATCATGAGACGTCTTTTGAGAGATGTTGCAGAAGGTAGAGATTTAGGTGATACAACCACTCTGGCCGATTCAAGTGTTGTTGAGGAAATACGCGTTCGGGCAACGGATTCTCCTGACGAGGATTAATTAGTCAGGATGTTCGTTTACAGAGATAAAGAACCTCCTTCTGGCAATGTTTTAATTGTTGATATAGACGGAGTTTTAGCTGATGCATCTGCACACCAACATTTCTTAAACGGTGAAACCCAAAATTGGGAAGCATTTTTTAAAGCTTTGATAGATAGTAGAACCTCAAGAGAAGTTCAGGAACTTGTTAGGTCTATATCTTCTTCTTCTGATATCCCTGTTTTCCTATTGACAGCCAGACCTTCTTATCTTTTTGAAATGACAGTTAAGTGGTTAGATAAAAATAAGGTCTTTTGGGATGCACTTTTGATGAGAGATGAAGGTGATGAAAGAGAATCTCCCGAAATTAAGTTGGACTTGGTAAGAGATTTGATGACAAGCGGGTACAAGCCTGAACTCGTGCTTGATGACGACCCTAGGAATTTAAACATGTTTTGGCAACAAAAAATTCCTTGTGTCTATGTTCATTCTGGATATTACGAAATAGATCAAGATGGAAATTAAACTGTTATCTAGTACTTTTATTACAAAATGATGAGGTTCGGAGAGAAAGATGATTAATACAGCTAAGACGTTTGGTCTCCTAGCGTTATTAGGAGGACTATTTATTGTAATAGGTGGGGCAATAGGTGGTTCAGGGGGCCTTATTTTTGGCCTTGTATTAGGTTTACTATTTGTCGGAGGGAGTTATTGGTTTAGTGACAGACTTGCAATCGCGTCAGCTCGTGCTGTTCCAGCTGATCCATCTGAATACCCTGAATATCACCGTGTAATGAAAGAACTATCAATGGCAGCAGAATTGCCAATGCCAAAACTCTATATTTCTCCTAACCAACAACCCAATGCTTTTGCGACTGGTCGCAACCCTCAGCATGCAGCTGTCGCAGTAACACAGGGTCTTCTGGACAATCTTGATTGGTATGAGATTAGAGGGGTGCTTGCCCACGAGTTAAGCCATGTCGAAAATCGCGATATTCTCATAGGTTCTGTTGCTGCAGCCATTGGGATGGCTATAACGCTTATCGCTCGGATGGCCTTTTGGGCAGCGATGTTCAGCGGAGGTCGAGATAGGAATAGAAACCCACTAGGTGAAATTGCATTTGCGATAATGGCACCCATAGCGGCCATGCTTATACAAGCAGCAATAAGTCGCACCCGAGAATTCAAGGCAGATGCTACTGCAGCGAGACTTCTAGGAGATGGTGAACCCCTTGCAAGGGCATTGGAAAAGTTGGAAGCCGCATCGGGTCGGATTCCTTCAGGGGTTGATCCAAATCAGGCATCTTCCTACATAGTTAATCCTCTAAAAGCAGAAGCTCGCGGTCGTGGAGGAAGTCGTGTTTTTTCAACTCACCCCCCAACAGCTGAGAGAGTTGAAAGGCTGCGAAATGGTTCGTGGAACCAAGGGACGGTAGGAGGGGGACCTATCTCTTAATCACGAAAATTTATGAATTGCAACGGTAAGTCAATATTGCTTGATTTAAGAGAAGCAATGACTTCTTGAAGAGCGTCACGTTTTTTTCCGCTTACTCTAATTTGGTCTCCTTGGTTTTGGGATTGAATACCTTTTACTCCCAAGTCTTTTATTTGACGATTGATTGATTTTGAATCTTCATTTCCTATACCAGATTGCAACTTGGCTACTTTGCGGACCCTTCCTCCACTAGCAGCTTCTAGATCTTGCCATAAGAGTGTTTTAAGAGACACTTTTCTTTTTACTAATTTTTCTTCAAGTACTATTAGCAAAGCGTTGAGGCGGTCCTCCGTTGAAGATTCAATTCTTATTGAATCCTCATTTAATTCAACTTCTGAATTTGTTCCCTTAAAGTCAAAGCGGTTTGTTATTTCGCGCTCAGTTTGATCAACAGCATTTTTGACTTCTTGATGATCATATTGCGAAACAATGTCAAAAGATGGCATGCATTTACTTTACTTGTTTGTTACCAATCTAACTTACAGGTGGCGCGAGCCCGTGAGTGTATTATCATCCGAGGAGGGGTCGGTGCCCGAGTGGCCAAAGGGAACGGGCTGTAAACCCGTCGGCATTGCCTTCGGAGGTTCAAATCCTCCCCGGCCCACAATGCAATGGTCCAGAACTATTCAGGTTCTGGACCACTTGCATTTAAGATTGTTTGCATTACAACTACATTCTGCCATTTTCCAAATTTCCGTCCTATTTCTTTTTCAGTTCCTACAATCGTGAAACCAAATTTTTTGTGGAGTGAAATACTAGATTCATTTCCACCTCCGATTCTTGCAATTACAGCATGGAACCCACTTGATTCTGCCACTTCCAGTAAATGAGAAAGTAATTTTCCAGCGATACCTTGATTACGAAAATTTTTATCCACGTAAACCGAATCTTCTACAGTTGTTCGATAAGCAGCTCTTTCTTTGTAAGGAGAGAGAGAAGCGAAACCGACTACTTCTTTATCCAGTTCAGCTACTAATACACTAAATGCTCCGGATCTTTTACGAAGCCACTCTTTTTGTTCTTCAATAGTTCTTTCTACTAGATCAAAAGTCGCTGTCGAATTTCTTACTTCATTGTTGTAGATTTCCTGAATTGCCTGTGCGTCTTCATGTTCGGCTAAGCGTATTTGTAACCCATTTCCCATACTCTGACTGTAGTAAGACTGGATAGAAGGTAAGTGGACGTTGGGGTAACTGCACTCCTGTGGCATCATGTCAATAAGCCTTTGGCTAAGCCCCCTTAGCTCAGTTGGCAGAGCGTCTCCATGGTAAGGAGAAGGTCGACAGTTCAATTCTGTCAGGGGGCTCATGGCGACGTAGCTCAGTAGGTAAGAGCGCTCGACTCATAATCGAGAGGTCGACAGTTCAAGTCTGTCCGTCGCTACGTTAGAATTAGTAAGCAATACAATGTTATTGGTGGCGACTCGCCATGTTGCTGCTACCGTTTTATATTCCACTAAACCAAATCCGGTAAGTGGTTAAACCAAATGTTTCAGGAGTTTAAGATGTCGAAGGTATGCCAGGTAACCGGTAAGAAACCCGGGTTTGGCAAGCAGCTATCACATTCTCATCGCAGAACGAATAGGCGCTGGAATCCAAATGTACAGAGAAAGCGTTATTGGTTGCCTAGTGAAAAACGTTGGATAACACTAAATGTGAGCACCAAAGGAATAAAAACAATTGATAAGAGGGGCATTGAAAGCGTTGTCGCAAAAATGCGTCGAGAAGGACAGAAGGTTTGAAGATATGGGTAGTGATAAGCGTCCAATAATTAAATTGCGTTCTACAGCTGGTACTGGTTATACATACGTAACTACGAAAAATAAAACTAATACGCGTGAAAGAATCGAACTGAAAAAGTACGATCCAGTGGTTAGAAAGCATGTTCTTTTTAAGGAAGAACGCTAATTATTGATCATTCAAATGAAATCTTCCTATAAAACTCGTGCTTTCTCAGTAAAGCCCACTGGTATCCTTCCAAAGAACCGATTTTTACATTTTTTTAATTTTTTTTTCGGTTTAAAGGGCAGTGGCTCAATTGGTAGAGCACCGGTCTCCAAAACCGGCGGTTGGGGGTTCAAGTCCCTCCTGCCCTGCCAATTGGTTTTTGATTATTACATAACTGTACATAATGGCTTTGAGACCAATAACCTTAATTTAAGACAAGCATAAAGATAAGAGATTTTTAATGTCGATGAATCGTGAACAAAAGCGCATGCTCCAACGCCAAGGAGAGGTAGATGCTGAAGGGACTCCAGTAAGGGAGCGTCGTCAACCTCAGCAACCTTCGCATACAGAAGAAAGAGCTGGTATAGCTCAGTTCGCAAGAGAAGTGCGCTCTGAATTACGAAAAGTTGTTTGGCCTACTCGTTCAGAAACTACCAATTATACGATTGTAGTAGTAATTACGATTGTGGCTGTAACTGCTATTGTTGCAGGCTTAGATTGGTTGTTTTCCCAGTCAGTACTCGAATTGTTTGATGTCTAATGAATTCCAATAACGAAACTGAAACTAACATTCTTGATCCAGATTCAATCAACACCGCTGATGTTGATGTGGAACCTGATTCTTCTTTTGAAAATATAGAAGCTGAAGATTTACTTCCTAAAGGTTCACTTGAACAAGTTGATGAAGAAGAAGTTCTTGAGCAACCAGAAAGTTCTTCTTTAGATGAAAGTGCAATTGACACAGACATTGTTATTGATGAGGATGAACTTTTTGAAGAAGAAGACAACACTCAAAAGAAAGAGAGTCCATATGACAGACCTGGAAGATGGTTTGTCGTGCACACTCAATCTGGTTATGAGAATAAAGTTAAGCAAAATTTAGAAACCCGAACTTCTTCGATGAATCTTGAAGACAGGATTCTTGAAATTGTTATCCCTATGGAAGATGTCGTTGAGTTTAGAAACGGGAAAAAAGTAAGTGTTTCAAAGAAAATGTTTCCTGGGTATTTATTGGTTAGATGCTTCCTAGATGATTCTTCTTGGGCGGCTATCAGAGATACACCTGGAATTGTTAATTTTGTAGGAGCTGGAGGCAAACCGTCACCTTTGAGCAGAAAGGAAGTAGAAAACTTTCTTTATGTTCCTGATGAAACAAAATCGGATGCTCCAAAGAAGACAAGAGCGAGACTTGGTTTTGAGTTAAATGAGACAGTGAGGGTTAAGGAAGGACCATTTGCAGATTTTTCTGGTGCAATTGTTGAAATAAATGAAGATCAGTTAAAAGTAAAGGTTCTCGTAGATATCTTTGGCAGAGAGACTCCTGTAGAATTGGAGTTCTCACAAATAGCCCAACTCTAGTATTAGAGGTTGCCAATGTGCAGTTGTTGCAGCAGACTTGTGACGCTGCTTATTTAAAAGTTTTAGATGATTAAGAGAGAAAAGTTATGGCACAAAAGCAAATAGCTGCTTTAGTAAAAATTCAAATTCCCGCTGGACAAGCTTCACCTGCGCCACCTGTAGGTACTGCTCTCGGTCCTCATGGTGTTGCAATAATGGATTTTTGCAAAGAATACAACGATAAAACAGAAGATAAAAGGGGACAAGTAATACCTGTCGAGATAACGATTTATGAAGATCGTTCATTTTCATTTATTACAAAAACTCCCCCTACTTCTTTTCTAATTAAACAAGCAGCTGGCTTGGACAAAGCTTCAGGTTTGGCAGGTAGAGAAGAAGTAGCTTCGATTACTTGGAATCAGGTTCAGGAGATTGCTGAAACAAAGATGCCGGATCTAAATGCTATTGATATCGAAGGCGCAAAACAGCAAGTTGCAGGAACAGCCAGAAGTATGGGTATTTCGGTTAAGTAAAAAACATAAAAGCATTAGTTTCTAATGTATTTCTGTACGAGGAGGACCTCGCCTCGGCAGATTCAATTTAATGAGGGAGCCAGGAGGTAAAGGCTAAATGAGCGGTAGTAAGAGGTATCAGAGTTCTCTTGAAAAGTTTGACCCCGAATCGTATTTGTCAGGTCGCGAGGCGTTAGAGGTAGTTAAGTCATTTGATAGGACAAAATTTGATGAAACTATTGATTTGGCTGTCCGTTTAGGGGTTGACCCACGAAAAACTGAGGAGATGATTCGGAGCACTGTTGCTCTACCATCTGGAACTGGTAAGGCCGTTCGTGTTGCGGTTTTTGCTCAAGGCGAGGCTGCTAATGCAGCACGTGAAGCAGGCGCTGATCATGTCGGTGCAGATGACTTGGCTTCAGAAGTTGAAGGTGGAATGCTTGACTTTGAAGTTGCTATTTCAACTCCAGAAATGATGGCTACAGTCGGAAAGCTTGGGAAAATGTTAGGTCCAAGAGGTTTGATGCCGAATCCTAAGTCAGGGACAGTTACTGAAGATGTAGCTAAGGCAGTTGAGGACTTCAAAGGTGGAAAAGTGGAGTTCAGGACTGATCGTCATGGCAATGTTCATCTTCCTATAGGAAAAGCTAGTTTCTCTGTGGATGACTTGGCAACAAACTTGAATGTGGTGATAGAGGAGCTTGAAAGACTAAAGCCCGCATCTGCAAAAGGCCGGTATATAAAAACTATTTCTGTTTCTTCAACAATGAGTCCAGGAGTAAGGATTGACCCGACAAGAGTAATTGAGTAATTAAAACTAGGAGTTTTTGGTTACTTAAAATTTTTTGTTTGTGTATTGGTAGTCATTGGATAGTCTGACTATCACAATTAAAGATGCTCACCGAAGACCTCTGGGTTGCATTAATTTGCAGAACGATTTTTTCGCCCTAGCAGGAGAGCCTTCCGGATCGATTTCAGCCGTTGTCTGAAATTTCTTTGGTGTGTGTCATCGATTTTGGAAGAGAGTGAGCATGTCAGAAGCACGGGAAGCAAAAACCGCTGTTGTAGAAGAAGTAAGAGAGCGCTTTTCTGATTCTGATTCTCTTGTTCTAACTGAGTATAGAAATTTAGATGTGCCAGCAATGGCTTCACTACGCGAAGCTTTACGCGAAGCAGGAGGGGATTACAAGGTATATAAAAATACTTTGGTTCGTTTTGCGATAGAAGATCTTGATCTAGAAATTGATGATTTATTATCAGGTCCAACTGCTATCGCTTTTGTTGGTAAAAAGCCAGATGGGTCTGAAGGTGACCCAGTTTCTGTTGCCAAAGCGTTAAAAGATTTCGCAAAAAATAATGAAGCTCTGGTGATAAAAGGCGGAGTTTTAGAGAATCGAAGGCTTACTGTTGAGGAAATCAACCAGCTTGCTGAGATTGCACCTAGAGATGTTTTACTGTCTCAATTAGCAGGACTTCTAGTAGCTCCAATGCAACAGTTTGCTGGATTGTTAAATGCTTTACCTCAAAAATTTGCTTATGCAATTCAAGGCCTAATTGATAAGTCAGGTGGAGTAATTGATGAAGAGGTGAGTTCGGAGGCTGATGATGCTTCTGATG
>CENY01171775.1_pt1 | contig 15024 bp, 13 predicted proteins | sample 356181 | NCBI WGS metagenome assembly CENY01 (sample SAMEA2619840, study PRJEB7988) | marine metagenome | isolation source: saline water (ENVO:00002010), including
TCGCGAACCAACCATTCCAGTAGATCCGTGGGATAGGCGCCTTGCACGGAGAAGTGTGTGTGGGCGCCGCCGTCGGAGATGCCGGGCACCACGTAGGGATTATTGAGCACCTCCATGGTGGTCTCCACGGACGTGTCGTACGCATTGCCGCGGAACTCCACCTTGAAATCAGACGCCAACACCGCATCAAGAATCACGTCAACGATATGCTTGTCTTCGGTCTGCGCAATCTCCGCAACTTTGCGGTTCAGATACTTGTCCAGCTCACCATAACCGCCGGTATCGTTGATTATCATCTCGGCCGGCTTGCCACTGGTGCCGAGGCCGCCAACACGCCCGGTGTCCATCTCCCGACGCAGCTGTGTGCGCATGCTCTCGTCACGCATAAGCTCGGCGCGTTGCTCTTTGGGACCGTTCATTACCTTATTCCAGCCGGGAAAACCGTCCCACAGGCTCCAGTCTTCAAAGGTGAGCACCGTAGGGGAGCGCACGGTGAAGCCCATTCCAAAAACCTGCAGCCCTTCTTCGTGCGCCTCGTTCAGCCAATCCAGGAACCTCCTGTGCTGCTTGGGATGCTCGTCACTCGCTAGCAGAATGTTACGCACAATCGGGCGGCCGCTGGCGCGAGCCAGGGAGGTCATGAACTCCTCCGTGGTAGCGTGATCCGATGGGGCGGCATCAAACATTTCGATGAAGCCGCGGCCATACTCGCCCAACGCTTTGCCGAATTCGATAATTTCTCCGTCCGGCAACATGTCAGTGATCATTGGAGAGCCGTCCCAATCAGGCTGCACCGAGGGCACGCCGCAACGTTGGTAGGAAAACCCGCACGCGCCATGATCCAACGCCTCGTACATCAGGCGCACCATCTCCTGCTTTTCTTCGGCAGTGGGTCGCCGCTCCTTGGCCTCGTCGATACCGCCCATCACATAGGCGTACAGGGGATTCAACGGCACCAATGCGGTCGCATTTACTCCCAGGGCCACGTTGTTTTTCAGGTGCGCGAACCAGTCCGGCATGGTCTCCCAGCCGTACTTGTCCCAATGCATCCCCTGCTTCATGGTTTCGAAGCCAATGGCCTCGTTGCGGGTCATCATCAACATGGCCCGCTCACGCAGGTGCGGTGGAACGGGCGCGAACCCGAAGCCACAGTTCCCCAACACCACCGAGGTCACGCCATGCCACCCTGAAATGGTGCAGTAAGGGTCCCACAGAATCTGCGCGTCGTAGTGGGTGTGGATGTCGATGTACCCCGGCGCGACAATGTTGTCACCAGCGTCCAGCACCCGGTCCGCCGTCGCTCCTCTGCGAGTGCCGATCTTGACCACCTTGCCATCTTTGATGCCAATGTCGGCGCGGTAGCGTGGAATCATTGTGCCGTCGATGACGGTGCCACCCTTGATCAGAATGTCGTAATCGCTCATTGGGATCCTCCCGTTTCGATCCCCTTGGCGTGCAAGGCGGGGATCACTTTGTTTTCAATCAGTTTGAGACTCTTCCAGGCGAGCTCCGGCTCGGCGCCACCGGCCATGGGGTGAAACATGATGGTTGCCTCACCGCCCAATTCCTCGATGCTCGCCACCAACTCGTCCGGGGTTACCACCGGATAACGACCGGTAGCGCGCAGGGAGTCCACGTTGTCTTCGATCTCGTAGCCATTCCAGGCACCCCAATCGAGATACCATTGCCCGTACACGTTATTCTCGTGCAGGGCGCTGGGGCCGAATTCGGCCCAGAACTCGTCGGGGTCTTCGGCCAGCCATACCATCATGTTGCGTCGACGGTGTCGAATCGGCGGTTTCCTACCGAGCTTCTCCAACTCCTCATAATAAGTCGCCATGACCTCCCGGTTTGGCGGATAAAACACATCGGCATGGCGCGCGGCCCTTCTGGCAGCTGCCTTGGAAGTCCCGCCCATCCAGATCGGTGGGCCCGGGCGCTGAACCGGGCGCGGCGTCACGCGAATGGTCTTACCCTTCCACTCGAAAGGCTGACCTGTCCAGGCCTTGTGCAGAAATGGCACGATTTCGTCCATATACTGCTTGCGATTCGCAAGCGACGTGCCCATCGCTTCGAACTCGGAACCCACGTAGCCACCGCTGATGCACGGCTCCAATCGTCCGTTCGACAAGAGGTCCAAGGTGGCCAGGTCTTCTGCAAATCGAACGGGATTGTGTAATGGGCCGACGAGCGACGCTATGCGGATACGCATTTTTTCTGTAACCGCCGCTATCGCACCACCGATGACCATAGGAGACGGCATGTAGCCATCCGGGGAACCATGGTGCTCCGAGATCATCACCGCAGTGAAGCCGAGCTTGTCTGCCCAAGCGCATTGCTCAATACAAGCTTGATAGCGGGGCTGAAAATCGTCGCCCTTGTGCTCTGGTTGGCGCAGCGCATAGCGCAGCTCGAAATTCACCGTCATACGCGTTCTCCACCCACCGAGTTGTCCTGCATGGACTCATTCATTCACCGTCTCCCTCGCACCGTTCCGACCCGCCACCCGTCCGTAGAACGAACCGGGGCCCAGGCTCATGCCGCTCCCGTATCCACGCCCGTCCTGAGGTATGGAAGACACACAGGCGCCCGCGGCATAAAGCCCGGCTATGGGCCGTCCCGATTGGTCCAGCACCTGTGCATCCACCGTGGTCTTGAGGCCGCCAAGGGTCAGAAACACGTAGTTCAACGACTCGTAGGACACATCGAACGCGGCGTAAGGCGGCACGTTCAGCGGCTTCAGCCACTTGGAGTGCTTGTTGAATTCGGGATCCCTCCCGCCGGCCGCCGCCTCGTTGTAGCGGCGCAGCGTTTCCACGAGAGACCCAGCCGGCAATTCAAGGGCCAGCTCCATCTCTTGCACCGTTTCCCAACCATCGATAAAGGCATTTTTCGCGTCCGGCCGGAGCGGGTATTCGAAGGTTTCCGAGTCGAGGATCAGATACGCCCTGGCGTCGGGCTGATCCATGAGAATGTCCGCGGTGCGGCCGTGGTAGCCGTCCTCGTTGAGAAAGCGCTCGCCGCGCACGTTCACAAGGATGCCCTTGATCAGCTTGCCCGGCGGGTAGAAAGACGCCGTGGCGATAACGCCGTCCATGGCCTGCATGGCCGCGCCCACAGACTGCCCCAACAGAATCGCGTCGCCGTCGTTATTCGGAATGCCCAACGGTTCCGCCGCGCTCGGCACCTGGGGCGTGTATCGGGCTCGCATGTCATCGTTGAAGCCGAATCCACCGGCCGCCATCACTACGGCCCGACGGGCTCTGAGATGGCGCACTTTGTCGAACTGCCTGACCCGCACGCCCATGATGCGCTCCGCTTCGTCGCGCACAAGCGCGACGACGCGGCTATCGAAACAGGTGCGTACGCCGCGCTCTTCACATCGCGCGATAAGCGCGCGCATCGCCACCCCCCCAGCCTCCGGATCGCCGCTGGCCACCTTGTGCCCGCGCGGTGCAGGCTCGGCCACCTCGTAGTAGGGCCACATCTTCTCGTTGCCGGTGTCGCACAGGCAGTAGGTGCCCGGCGGAATGACCGTCTTGTCGTCATAGTAAGAGCGCTCGAACGGGATGCCCTGGTCCTCCAGCCAACCGAAATGATCCACCGAGTTCTCGCAGAAGCGCCGTACGATCTTTGCATCCGGGGCACGCGTGCTGGCCATCAGGTACTTGAACATGTTGTCGGCGTCGTCGCTGAATCCCGCCGCCTGCTGCACCGGGGTGCCGCCGCCCAGATAGAAAATGCCGCCAGACAACGCGCTGGCCCCACCCCCGCCTGAGGCACGCTCCACCACCAATACGTCGGCATTTTCGTCGCGGGCCTCCAACGCCGCGCAGGCGCCAGCGATCCCGTAGCCGATGACGAGCAGGTCGGCAACGTCGTCCCACTCGGCCACGTCCGCCGCACTGATCAATTGATAGGTAGACGTCACCTAGACCTCCATACCGGTGCAATACTTCGATCTCATTTCACAGTTGCGCATCTCCAGCCCCCCTTGCTGATCGGCATGAAGATGTGTGTGAGGTACACGCGCCGAACAGCCCGACCGATTCGGCCCCCGCGGACAATATAGCCATCCCAGTTTCAACTTTGGTCCCGCCAGTTGCCGAGCAGGCTCTCCAGGCCTTCCGACATGTTCTGGTACGCGCCGGCTAGATTCTTGGCCATTGTATCGGCGTCCGCTCCGCCTTCGGGGTCGAACTCCCCCTGCCAGTGCAAATTACATTGCTCATGATCACTAGCCAGAGACAACGTGACACTGTAGGCGGCCATCCCAAGCGGCCGACCCCGGGTGAGCGTATAGGTGAGCAGGTGCCGTTCGGGATCCAGTGCATCTAGGCGATGCTGCACCTCTCCCACCGTCGGCAGGTTGAGATCCCGCGTCATACCAATCCCCTCACCGTTGAGTGTCAGCGTGCCGTCTTCGTTCCCCGGCAGCCAACGCAGCAGCGAACCGAAGTCGGCCACGGTCGTCCACACCAACTCCAGCGGTACGTCGATTCGTTGTCTGTATTCAACCGTTCGCATCAACACTCTCTCTACTCACTACACCCCAATTGCAAAGACTGAATGTCGCGCAACGCAAACGTGGACAGCGCCTGCACAGGCGCCGATTCGCGATTCTTCTTGAGGGCGGGATAGGGGCATTTCAGAAATTCAGGATCCCGAAAGCCGGTGAGCTGCCGTTGTTCGCTCATGTTGATCCAACTGCGTTTTCGTTGGCATCTGCAATGGGCAGGATCTGAGGTATCCGCAAGTGCTCAGGCACGTTCTCGATACCGATCAGGCGATCGATGCTGGCCTCGTGATGATAGACCCGGCGCTCGTGATAGCTGGTCAGCATGCCGTCTGTGGCCCCGGATTCAATGGCTTTCTGCACCGTTTCGAGATACTCCGTATCCTCGTGCATGATCTGGCTGAAGCCTTTCACCGACTTAGCAAAGTGTTCGGGCACCGGCCCATCCCCCCAATCCGGCGCCATGATGCTCCACTCCGAAAGGGTCTGATTGGGCGAGATGGGCCAGAAGCTCTGCAGCGTCAAGCTATAGCCCCGATCGCGACGCCCGCCACCGGGCGTCAAGTGATTGGGAAACATAAGATACGACACGTTGGTGTTGCCCATCAGCGCATCCAAGGGATCTTGCTTCGCTTCCTTGCGGACCTGTTCCGAGTCGTAACCCTTGGACGGCACGATCATTCGGCTGTGTCCGCCCTGGTAAAGCTCTTCAGCCGAACCGCGATAATCCAGGGTTTGGGCCACCGTATCCGGGTGAACCGTAGTTACGTGATAGACCTCAATGTTCGCCTCGATGGCCAGCTTCCAGTTGCAGTTGAGCACGAAGGAATCCGTACCGGCGACGCGCAGGCCATCGAACCAGGTGGCCTCCTCGGCGATGGGACCCAGCCAATCCACCAGGCTCGGCGCCTGAAGATCCAGATTCACGAAAATGAAGCCACGCCAGACCTCGCAGCGCACCGACCGCAACGCCGAAGCGCAGCGATCCAGGTTCTCATGAAAATCCCGTCGGCCCGGCACCCCGGCCAACTCGCCATCCAATGAATAGGTCCAGGAATGAATCGCGCAGCGGAAGCGTTCGGCCACGCCGCACGCGCCGTGTCGGCTTTCCACCACCGGGCCGCCCCGGTGGGCACAGGCATTCCAGAACGCACGGATCTGCTGGTCTTCGCCACGCACGACGAATACGGCCGCCCCGTTCCAGCGATCCACTACTTTGTAGCTACCCACCTCGGGCAATTCGTGCACCGTGCCAACAGTCACCCAGCACTTGCGAAAGGCCTGCTGCTCGAGATCGAAGAAATCCTGGTCGGTGTATCGAGCTGCCGGGATACGCGGCACGTCCGGATACCACTCGGGTGGCCCATGGCGGGCAAACTCGTAATCGACCTCATCAAGGAGCCTGTAAACCGCATCATCTTTCATCGTTCTTTCTCCCCGGTATCGGCAGCGAAGCCACCCGCCACATAGGTCAGCAAATCTTCAATGAGGCCTGCTTCGTCCGGCGCACGCTTGAATTCGTGGGATCGCACCACCTGCATGATAGTGGCCATGGCAAATGAGAAGCGGCGCCGCACCTGCTCCGGCGCAAGGGTCAGACAGGCTTCGGTCAGCGCATCCTGCATCTGCTGGTACACGTCGGACATCTCTGTGACATTGAGCTTCTGCACCAGCTCGGCATCAACAAAAATGAAATCGCGCAGGCCTTTGAGCACATCATCGTGCATCCAGACGGTGAGCGCCGTGGAAACCAGCGGCGCAAATATGGCCTTCACCGATACGGTGCCCTGTGCCCGATCCACCTGCTGGAGCCGCTCCAATATGAGGTTGTTGGCGGGCCGCATGTGTCGGGCGCAGATGGCGGTCATCAACCCGTCACGGGATCCGAAGTGGTAATTCACAGCGGCCACGTTGACACCGGCGGCCTCGGTGATAGCTCTTACCGTAGATTTCTGCGGCCCATCGGTAGCCAGCAGCCGCTCGGCGGCCTCGATGATGAGTTCCTGGGGATCAGGTGCGACCTGTGCGTTCAAACCACCAACCTCGTCTGCGATTGAGGTTAGTTTTAAACATGTTTAAATCGGAGGTCAAGGGTTATTGCTACTCGGGTCCGGTGTCCTCCAGCCAACGCCTTCGCCAAGACGCGAGGGTCCGCTCCACCGCTGACTCCAGCTCGTCCCGGGGCAGATACTCGTTGAATAGCAACTCAGGTAGCAGCGTGACGTGTTCCAGCGCGCCGCGCAGCTCAATACTAGCCTGCAAGGCGTTAGCCGCTTCCGCCGGATTCTGCTCGGTAAGCAGATCTGTGATCTCAGAATCGAACTCGTCAGCGAAAATCTCACTGCCATGCAGGGCCAACTGGTCGCGAAAACCACTGGAGCTCTGGCTGTCCGACACCACCGCCCGAATGAGACCAACCACCACGGGATCAGAAAGCAACAACGCGTAGCGCAGGGCCAGGTCGTGCAGCTTGTCTTCCAGCGATGCCGGCTGGTTCGCCACTGCCTGAATGACATCAGCCACCAGCGCATCTACCACGGCGGCAAACAACGCCTCTTTGTCTTCGAAGTAGCGATATAGCGTAGCCGTGGACACCCCGGCTTGCGCCGCCAGAGTGGCCGTGGAAACGTCCCGGAAGCCCCGCTCGGAGAACAGCCGCGACGCGGCATCCAGGATGTCGGCACGCTTGGCGCGCGCCCGGTTGTCGCGGAACTCCTGCAGCGACATGGCGGCCTAGCGCCGGTGCACGCGCACGGGCAGCTTGGTATAGCCTTTAACGAAACAGGAGAACGAATGCTCCGGGTCGCCGGTCACTTCCACAAGCTTAAAGCGCTTCTGAATCTCTTCCCACAGAATTTTCAGCTGCATCTCGCCCAGACGGTTACCCATGCAGCGGTGAATGCCGTAGCCGAACGACATGTGCTGACGGGCATTGACGCGGTCGATGATCAGCCGGTCAGCATCTTCAAACATGCTTTCATCCCGATTGCCGGACACGTACCACATCACCACTTTGTCACCAGCCTTGATCAGCTTACCACCCAGTTCTACATCTTGAGCGGCGCGACGACGCATGTGGGCCAGCGGCGTCTGCCAGCGAATGACTTCAGAGACCAAATTCGGAATCAGCGATTCGTCGTTGCGCAGCTTGTCATACTGCTCCGGGAATTTGTTGAGTCCGTATACACTGCCGCTCATGGAATTGCGCGTGGTGTCGTTACCGCCCACGATCAGCAGCACCAGATTGCCCAGATACTCCATGGGGCGAGTGACCAGGTCCTTGGTGTTAGGGTGATGGGCCATCATGGAGATCATGTCGAACCCGCCCGGTTTGTTGGCGCGCTCGTTCCACAGCTCGGTAAAGTAAGCCAAACAGCCCAACAGATCCGCACGCGCAGCGTCCTGTGCTTCCTCGGTGAACTCGCTATACACGCCACCGGTTACTACGTCCGACCAATAGGTGAGCTTCTGGCGGTCTTCAAACGGAAAGTCGAACAGCGTTGCCAGCATCATGGTGGTGAGCTCGATGGACACCGTGTCCACCCAGTTGAAGTCTTCGTTGTCAGGCAGGTCATCGAGCACCTTGCCAGTGCGCTCCCGAATCACCGACTCGAACTCCAGCAGGTTGCGAGGCACCACCGCCGTTTGCACCGCCTTGCGCTGAACGTCGTGCTTGGGCGGGTCCATGGCGATGAACATAGGCAGGGCGAAGTCTTCATCTTGATCTTCGATGGTGATCTGCGGCTGGGAGCTGAATGCCTGGTGGTTCTGATCCACGGCCTTGATGGTGTCGTAGCTGCTCAGCGACCAGTACGGACCGAAGGCGCTGTGAGCACAGTAGTGCACGGGTGCTTCTGCACGCAGCCGCTGGAAATAAGGCCACTGGGCATCCTTGGCGAACAGCTGGGGCCGGGCTACGTCCAGTTCCTCCAACGGAGTCTCCCAGGGATCCTGATAAGGCAGCTCGGCCGGGTTGATCTTGTCGAGACGGGTACCGGCATGGTCCGGGTTAACGTTGCTCGCTTCACTCATGTTGCTTTGCTCGCCTTGCTCGTTGGTTTGGTCGCGTTTCTTCGCGCCTGCATCTGGCTACATCACTGTAGAAAGCGCGACCTTAAACTAAATTAGTCAGTTTAGATAGAGAAATGCCCACACTTCCCAGGGTTTCCGCCCACCACGCCGCCTTTGCCGGCATCCAACATGCGTTGCACTCCCAGCCACCTAGCGGTCTTACTGTTCTTCCTATGGAAGACGGCGCCTGAACAAGCGCTAGGTGTCCCCTGGCGGTTCCCCCGCTCCGGCTGATTTCAGCGCCTTCGCCATTTGCCCCACCGCTGCACGCACCGTATCCGATGCGTGCAGCGCGCCACCTTCCACCGCAGCGATCAGATCATTGCGCATCTGCGGATCCCAGAAGCGTTGCATGTGCTCCACCACACCGGCCGCACCCTGCTCGCCGCAGTTCTCGGCAATCTGATTCGCCATCCGCGCGAGGCCCGCCAGATAGCCGTCTACATCAGAATCGGGCAATGGCGCCTCCTGGGCCCAGACACGCAAGCGGTAGATTGGCGGTCTCCGCCATTTCCAAGGCAAGCGCGGTAGGCGCCGAGACCGCGGCCAACAGCGATGCGCCCAGGGCAGCCGCCTTGCACACCAGCTCAAAGCTGAGCCGGCTGCTCAACAATACGAAGCCAGGCCCTTGTGGCGCCTGGCTGAGTAACGCCCACCCCACCAGCTTGTCCAGTGCATTGTGCCGCCCCACATCTTCGCGCACGCAGAGTATCTGGCCCTCCAGGTCGCACCAGGCGGCCGCGTGGACAGAATGAGTCCGTTGATTCAGGGGCTGGTGGTCGGGCAATGCGTCGAAGGCCTTTCGTAATGCCGCATCCGCAATGGGGCCTGCGACGGTCTGCGGTGCCACCACGCTGGGCCGACGCATGGCAGCGGACAAGGTGTCCACCCCACACAGTCCGCACCCGGACCGGCCCTCCAGCAGCCGCGCGCGACGCGCCTGTTGGTTGATGGCGGACTCCGCAACCGTCAGATCTGCCACCACGCCTTCGAGGGTCTCCTTCACGTTGACGGACGTCACCCCTGCTACCGCGGTCACCACCCCTTCTGTGTAGGCCAGCCCCACCGCAAGCTCTTCCACGTCCGCTGGGGTCGCCATAGTGACGGTGACAGGCTGCCCGTTGACGTCGATCTCAACGGCCACTTCCGTGGCCACCTGCCAGTCGTCGCGCTGCTGATCCAACCGCAGCGAGCGGGTAACCGATCCCCGATTCGGCCCATCCATCAGCTTGCCGCAACCCCACTGGAAGCAACGGTGTCCGCCGGCGCTTCGTTGGACGGCAACACCTGCACCGCTGTCACCTTGTATTCCGGGCAGTTGGTGGCCCAGTCCGAGAACTCGGTGGTGATCACGTTGGCCTGGGACTCCGGGTGGTGGAATGTGGTGTGAACCACGCCCGGCGGCATCCGATCGGAAACGTGTGCGGCCAGCACCGTCACGCCCTTGCGGCTCGTGACCAACACCCTGTCGCCATCTGCAATTCCGCGCAGTTCAGCATCCGACGCGTGAATTTCCAGCACATCCTGGTCGTGCCACACCTGGTTGTCCGTCCGCCGGGTCTGCGCCCCCACGTTGTACTGAGAGAGGATGCGGCCCGTGGTCAAGATCAGGGGGTAGCGCCGATTGCTGCGTTCTTCGGTGGGCACGAATTCGGTGATGGCGAACTTGCCCTCCCCGCGCACGAATCGCTCCTCGTGCATCACGCGTGTCCCGGGTGAGGCCGCATCCGGGCAGGGCCACTGCACGCTGCCCACGCGGTCGAGCTTGGAGAACGACACACCCGCAAACGTCGGCGTGAGCGCCGCAATCTCGTCCATGATCTCACCGGCATCGTGGTACACCATGGGGTAGCCCATGGCACTCGCCAGCCGGCAAACCACTTCCCATTCCGCCAGCCCGCTGCGCGGAGCCATCACGGGGCGCACCCGATTGATGCGGCGTTCCGCATTGGTGAACGTCCCATCCTTTTCCAGAAACGACGTTCCAGGGAGAAAGACGTGGGCGAAGCGAGCGGTTTCATTGAGAAACAGGTCCTGAACGATCAGGCAGTCCAATGAACCCAGGGCCGCCTGCACGTGCTGGGTATCCGGATCGGACTGGGCCACGTCTTCGCCCTGGATGAACATGGCACGAAACTTCCCCGCCCGGGCAGACGCGAACATGTTGGGAATCCGCAACCCCGGCTCGGGAGCCAGCGGCACCTGCCAGGCGGCCTCAAACTGCATGCGAACATCCGCATCACTCACGTGTCGGTAGCCGGGGAGCTCATGGGGAAACGACCCCATATCGCAGGCACCCTGCACGTTGTTCTGGCCTCGCAGCGGATTGACCCCCACGCCGTCGCGACCCACGTTACCGGTGACCATGGCCAGATTGGCCATACCCATCACCATGGTGCTGCCCTGACTGTGCTCCGTTACGCCCAGACCGTAGTAGATAGCCCCATTACCCGCCGTGGCGTATAAGCGCGCTGCCTCACGGACACTGTCGGCAGGTACGCCGGTAACCGGCTCCAGAGCTTCCGGCGCATGCGCGGGGGCCTCTATGAAAGCCCTCCAGGCTGCGAACGCCTCGCGCTCGCAGCGATCGGCAACAAATGCTTCGTCGAGCAAGCCCTCGGTTACCACCACGTGAGCCAACGCATTGACCAGCGCTACGTTGGCCCCCGGCCTCACCTGCAGGTGATGTGCGGCCTGCACGTGAGGACTGCGCACCAGGTCGATTCGACGCGGGTCCACCACGATCAGCTCAGCGCCCGCTCTCAGGCGCCGTTTCATGCGCGAGGCAAATACCGGATGGGCGTCCGTGGGGTTGGCGCCAATGAGCAGGATCACATCTGCATGAGCCACCGAAGGAAAATCCTGCGTGCCCGCGGAGGTACCGAACGTCTGCTTCAATCCATAACCGGTGGGCGAGTGACAAACTCGCGCACAGGTATCTATATTGTTGTTGCCAAAAGCCGCCCGTACCATCTTCTGCACCACGAAGACCTCTTCGTTGGTGCACCGGGAGGATGAAATTCCGCCAATGGAACCACGGCCGTACCTGGCTTGAGTCTGCTTGAGGCGCTCGGCCGCGAAGTCGATGGCCTGATCCCAGGACACTTCGCGCCAGGGCTGGCCTGGGTCGTCTCTGATCATGGGATTCAGCGCCCTGTCGGGGTGCGATGCATAACCCCATGCAAAACGGCCCTTCACGCAGGCGTGCCCTTCGTTGGCACCTCCGGTCTTCACCGGCACCATACGCACCACCTCATCGCCACGCAGCTCCGCGCGCAGGGAACAGCCCACGCCGCAATACGCACAGGTGGTATCCACCGTCCGGGTGGGCAATCCCTGCTCGAGCACCTTGCGCTCCATGAGTGTGGCCGTGGGACATGCAGCCACGCAGGCACCACAGGAAACGCATTCCGAGTCGAAGAAATCCACCTCCTCGCTGGCAACTACCTTGGAGGAGAATCCACGTTCTGCGATGGTGAGGGCAAAGGTGCCTTGAGTTTCCTCACAAGCACGCACACACCGCGAGCAGACGATGCACTTAGAAGGGTCGAAGTCGAAATAGGGATTGGATTTGTCCGCCAGAAAGTCAAGGTGATTGTCGCCCTCGTAACCGTAGCGAACATCACGCAAGCCGACGTCGGCGGCAACGTCCTGAAGCTCGCAGTCGCCGTTGGCCGAGCACGTCAAACAATCTAGCGGGTGGTCGGAGATATACAACTCCACCACATTGCGCCGGATGCGCGCCACGCGTTCGGATTGCGTACGCACCACCATCCCATCAGCCACAGGGGTCGTGCAGGACGCGGGCAACCCACTTTGGCCTTCAACCTCCACCAGACAAACCCGACAGGACCCGAAGCTCTCCAGGGAATCGGTGGCGCACAGCTTGGGCACGGCGATCCCAGCCGTGAGCGCGGCACGCATGATGCTGGTTCCTTCGGGCGCAGAAACTTGAACTCCGTCGATGCTGAGCGACACGACATCACCCACAGTAGATGGCGGAGTCCCTAGGTCCTCCTGGGGCGCCCAAATCTGCACGGCGTCAGCCATCTGCACCTCCCGCACTCAGATCGAGCGCGTCTGGAAAGCTCTCGAGGATACTACGAACAGGCATGGGCGTGAGACCTCCCAGCGCACACAACGAGCCGGTTTCCATAGTCTCCATAAGCTCTTCAAGCAGCAACAAGTCGCCGGACCGGCCTTCACCATTACGGACTCTCGAGATGAGTTCCTCGCCCCGCCTGGAGCCAATACGACATGGTGTGCACTTGCCACAGGACTCTTCAGCACAGAAACGCATGGCGAATTGCGCCTGCGCTGCCATGTCTACCGAGTCGTCGAACGCCACGATTCCGCCGTGCCCGATCATGGCGCCCGCGGCGGAAAATGACTCGTAGTCCAGGGACAAGCCCCACTTCTCCGCAGACAGGTAGGCACCCAGCGGACCTCCCACCTGAACGGCGTGCAACGGCCGACCTGAATGGCTGCCAGAACCAAACTGATTCAACAGATCACTCAACGGAGTACCAAACGGCAGCTCCACCAGCCCACCACACGCCACATTGCCACCCAACTGAAAAGGCATTGTGCCGAGGGAGCGGCCGACCCCGTGCGCGGCGTATGCACTTCCTCCTTGCGCAAGAATCGTGGTAACTGCAGCCAACGTCAGCACGTTGTGCACCAGCGTGGGTTTTCCGAACAATCCTGACAAAGCAGGCAGCGGCGGTTTTGCTCGAACCATGCCGCGCTTGCCTTCGATGCTCTCGAGCATGGCAGTTTCCTCACCGCACACATAGGACCCGGCACCCAATCGAAGCTCGATGGTGAACGCCCGGCCAGAACCGAGCACGTTGCTGCCCAACAGCCCATGCTTCAGCGCCTGCTCGATGGCTTCGCCCAACACTTCGAACGCTTTCGGGTATTCGGAACGCAGATAAACCACACCGTGCCCGGCACCCACCGTAACGCCGGCAATCACCATGGCTTCCAGGAGCTGATAAGGGTCGCATTCCATGAGTAGCCGATCAGCAAACGTGCCCGAGTCGCCTTCGTCTGCGTTGCAAACCACATACTTCTCGGCCCCCGGCGCATCGTGAACAGTCTGCCATTTAATAAACGCGGGGAAGGCCGCGCCGCCGCGCCCTCGCAAACCCGACGTCTCTAGTTCGCCTATCACGTCTTGGGGAGCCAGACTCAGAGCGCGCTCGGCGGCCTGCAAGCCGCCAAGCCGCCGGTAGGCAGAAAAATCCAGCGCCCTTGCAAGCCCCGTACGCGCAAACGTCAACCGCGTTTGCCCGCTCAAGAAAGGAATGTCATCTACGGGCCCAAGGCAGAGCGGGTGAGACCGATCTGCCAGACGTCCACCGTCGACCAACGCTGCTGCCTGTTCTGGGCTCACCGGTCCAAAACCCAGCCGCTCCCCTGCGGCTTCGATCTCCACCAGCGGTTCCAAATGAAATGCACCCCGTGATCCGTTGCGCACAACCTTCGCGTCAACCCCCTGGCTTGCGATCGCGTCAGCAAGCGCCTGAGCCACCCGTGCGGCCCCCAACGAGTTGGCCGTTGTCTCGTCCGGCACGTAAACACAGGCACCCATCAATCAGCATCCAGCGCTTGCGCCACTCGCTCCAGAGTAGCCCGGCCCATGATCCGCTCGCCGATCCTGACATTTGGCCCCACGGCGCAGTTGCCAAGGCAATAGACCTCTCGCACATGCACGTCGCCAGACACGTGGCGACGCACTTGCCTAATGAGCTCTCCACATCCAAGGGCCTGACAAGCCTCCGCACCGCACACCTGCACTTCGGCCGCAACGGGTTCGTAGCCATAGTCATCATAGAATGAAATCACGCCATGAACGTCGGCACGGGAGATATTCAGCGCTTCAGCAATTTCCGGCACCATGCCGCGCGGCACGTGCCCGTGGCGCTCGGTGATCCAATGCAACAGTGGTAACAATTGATGCGCCTCTGAAGAGTGAGAAGCAACAAATTCCACAACGGTTCTAGCCTCAGACATCTTTGACAAGACTTACTACGGGGGAGTCTTAGTAAGGCTACCGCACCGGCAAGTCAAATCCGTAGTGGTAAGGTTATCTGCCAAACAGCGCCACTCCTTGTGCTTCCCAGCGCGGAAAGTATGATCGTCTCTCTTCTAGGGGCACGCCATGATCTTCCGCCAGCTCTTCGACGCCGGCTCCTCTACCTACACCTACCTGCTTGGTTGTGCGGACTCGCGCGAGGCGATCCTGATCGATCCTGTCTTCGAACAACACCAACGCGACGCTGCATTGATTCGCGAGTTGGGCCTTACCGTCCGCTATGTACTGGATACCCACGTACACGCCGACCACGTCACCGCTGCCTGGCTGGCCAAGCAGGCCTACAAGGCGGACATCGTTCTTTCCAAGCGTTACGGCCTTGGGGAGGTGGATATTC
>CENY01138673.1_pt1 | contig 15008 bp, 17 predicted proteins | sample 356181 | NCBI WGS metagenome assembly CENY01 (sample SAMEA2619840, study PRJEB7988) | marine metagenome | isolation source: saline water (ENVO:00002010), including
ATCAACTCCGTGACGGTGGGGTGAATATGCATGGCCCGCTGAATCACGGTGTAGGGTTCATCGGCATACATCACGTCAAGTACGGAATGGATAATCTCGTCGCCTCCGATCCCCAGAATGGCCGCCCCCAGAATTCGGTGGCTCTCGGCATCGATAAGAATCTTCATGAAGCCCTGCGTTTCGCTGCGTTCCCGGGCCCGTCCCACGCGTGACATCATCATCTTGCCCACCAGCGCCTGACGGCCTGATTTTCGAACCTCCGCCTCCGTCATGCCGTGGGATTTTGACGCACTGCTGGACGGTTTCACGGACGATTGCGTTGTCCGCTACGCAGAATTCCCCGAAATGCATGGCAAAGAGGAACTCGACAAATTCTTTCGAGGACGCGCGTCCCGTCAAAAAGATTATTGGCTCAAAAAGGACCTGCGCTTGCTGATGGGAAACATGATCGCGAATTCATGGGAGTGTCGCTGGATTGATACGAAGACCAACAAGAAGATGTGGAGGTGGGGCATGGAGATGTGGACCATGCGCGATGGCAAGATCTCGGTATGGGAAGGCACCCTCAACTTCAATGAAGAGGGCAAGCGCGATACTGGGATCGTATAGGGGTCGGGGGTGAAAGCCGGAATCTACCCGTCCAGCTTGACGATCCACTCAGCCCATTGATCGATCTCAGGCATTAGGTCATCTGCCGGCTCAGACTCCAGCGGCACAATTGCGCGCGCCACACCCATATCACGCCATTTCTTAAGACGATCAAGGTCGGGATTGCCGCCCCACACCGTGACCGGCAGGGACGCCGGGTCTCGGCCCGCTTCTGCCGCCATCTTCCAGAACTCCTCGAGGTGGTCCGTGACGTCCTCATAAGGGGGCAAGCGGGTGTGAGGAATCCAGCCATCGCCGTAGGTGACTGCACGCCTGGCCCCATAGGGAAAGCTACCCCCAACGATTATGGGGGGATGTGGTAGCTGAACCGGTTTGGGTCGCATGGTCATCGGAGGGAAGTCGAGCAAATCACCGTGAAACTCTGGTTCACTGCTGGTCCACATTTCCTTCATCGCTGCGATGCGCTCGCGCGCAATTGCGTGACGGGATTCAAAGGGTGTTCCGTGGTCCGCCATTTCTTCGGCATTCCAGCCGTTGCCCACACCAAACAGGAACCGTCCCCCCGATAACTGATCAATGGAGGCGACCAGCTTTGCGGTTTGGATAGGGTCCCGCTGGACGACCAGGCACACACCGGTTCCGAGCTTCAGGGATTTCGTCGCGGCGGCGGCGGCCGTCAATGTGACGAAAGGGTCCATCACATCGAAGTATTTCCTGGGTATTTCATCCCATCCCGCGAATGATGATTCGCGGGAGAGCGGGATGTGCGAGTGTTCCGGTGCCCACAGCGAGTCATAGCCCCGTTCTTCGAGAAGCATTCCCAATTGGCCTGGGGTGACAGAATACTCGGTGAAAAACATTGCGGCGCCGATGAGCATTTTGATAGATCCCTGAAGTTGTTGAGTGGCTCATATACTTGAATTCTTCTTCACAGTCGCAACGAAATTGGCGAACACGATGCCGGGGCAGCACTTGGCCAATCTGTTTCGTGAGATTTTTCCGAGATCAATCCCGAATCAGGGGCTTGAAAAGCCTACAGACCGATATGGCATTCGGGCTGATGCCAGGAGTCAAAACAGGCCTTTCCACCCATATTTCCCAAGATAGACTTGAAATTGTGGAGGCTGGGCCCCACGAATCACTTATGCAAGAGCGAAACGTGGCTGCAACGGGCAAGACGTCGATCTATGGCCGCCTTGGGCCGGTGTACCGCCAATATGTTGATGAACTTGTCGATCAGGTCGCTACGCTATTGTGGCCCGAACGACGAGCCGCACTCGTCGCATTTTACCGTGGCATCGCTGGCGTATCAGCAAGCGAGCTTGAAGTTTCTATATCCGCACTGGGGATCCCGCTGGATGAAGCCGAGAATTATCCTGAGCAGGTGTTTCGTGCTGTCTTGACCGCGTGGATCGAGCAAATAGGACTTGAAGAGGTCACCAACCCGGACCAGGCGGTATTGTACGCCCTATCATACGACGAGGGGCATGTCGCGCGCGCTGAGGCCTGGTTTGCCGAGCGGCCGGAACACCTGGCTGCGATCAGTTCAGGCGGTGCCGATGAATGAGAACACCTGCGCCTGACCTGAGTGGAATTGATACCCAATTGCAGGCACAGAGCTGCCCAAGGAATTTAGAAGGTGGATTAAAGTGTTCACGAGGCATGACTAGAGGGGCTCTTTCCATGCGGCGACAACTGATAATGGTTCTCCTGGGCATACCAGTGCTCTTGTTATTGGCAATGCCTGTTCACTCTCGCCAAGACGATCCAAGACTGGATGAATTGTTTCTGACGTTGCAGGAAACCCGTGATCCTGCCACAGCGCGAATTACCATGTCGAAGATCTGGGAAGTCTGGTTCGAGGCCGGGGATGAACTTTTGGACCAGTTCATGAGCCGCGGCCGATCCGCCATGGCCGCTGGCCAACTGGCAGAGGCGCTAGCCAATTTTGATCAGGCGATCGCTATGGATCCGAAGTACGCAGAAGCCTGGAACCAGAGAGCGACGATCTATTACTTCATGGGAAATCTTGAAGGTTCGAGCCATGATGCGGAGCAGACTCTCGCCCTGGAACCGAGACATTTCGGAGCATTGTCCGGACTCGGACTCATACATATTCGAAAAGGTGAACTAGAACAGGCCATCTCCTGGTTCGAGCAGGCACTTGCTGTAAATCCCCATTCTGCCAGCAGCCGCAAGAATATCGAGTGGGTGAAACAAAAGTTGCAGCAAAACATTGCGACGACCCATTCCGATCCCAATGTTTTGGTGGCGCCCGAGCAAGTCTGACCTCCAGACAAAATGCCCGATGCGTGCGGTTCCTAAGCCGGATACTTAATGCAGCCCGAGTCAAAACGAAAGGATTGGTTCATATCGTGGACAACCAGAAGACCGACCGGACACTTTATCGGCTGTTCTCGACACCTCCCCATTCACCCCATCAAAATGCGTTCAAGTGGAACCACCGACTAATTCGGAGACGAAGATGGACTTCGAAAAGATGACGGATGAGCAGCAACATGCTCTCAACCTGGAGTATCGGGCAAAAATGACTATTCCCGACGCTGATGACTACGTGAAACGGGCAGCCGAGCGAAGTTCGGCAGTCCGAAACTCATTGCAGTGTCATCTCGACGTGCGTTATGGCGATGGTCCCAAGCAGACGCTGGATGTTTTTCCGGCAACCCATGCCGGCGGACCCGTGTTCTTCTACATCCACGGTGGCTACTGGTTTCAACTCGACAAAGATATCTACAGCGAGGTGGCATCGCCGATGGTCGCCGCAGGCGCAACAACAGTTCTTCCAAACTATGACCTATGCCCGGACGTGACAATTCCCGACATTGTGGATCAGGTCCGGCATGCCCTGGTGTGGGTGTATGCCAATATCGCTGCGTATGGTGGGGATCCTGAACGGATTCACATCAGCGGGCACTCGGCTGGCGGGCATCTCACAGGGATGATGATGACTACGGATTGGGCCGGCCAATTCGGGCTTCCACAAGACCTGATCAAGGGAAGTACGCCCATCAGTGGCTTGTTCGACATCAAGCCGCATCGCCACACCAATCTGCAACCGTATATCCAATTAACTGCAGAGGCTGCGGCAACAAATAGCCCGCAATTTCTTCCATTGCATTGCAGCGGGCCAGTGATTTGTGCCGTGGGAGGAGGAGAAACCCAATCGTTCAAGCGCCAGTCGCGTGAGTTCAGCGAGAAATGCCAAACGAGCGGGTTGGAAAGCCAGTACGTGGAAGTTGCGGCCGACCACCATTTTGCCGTCACCGATCGATTGAATGATCAGGACGATCCGTTGACGAAGTCAATTATTGCGCAAATGGGCTTGTAAGGTCGACTTATCTCAGAGACCCCAACAGAGTTGGAGACCTATCCGTTGTCCCCGAGCAGTGCTTCGGCCTGAGCGATTTCTTCATCTGACATCTCTTCTTGATGTGGAATCAGTCGTCGAAGATATCCAACGCCAGTCTTTGATGATTGAGACAGGCGATCCGTGACTTCTGGATGTGATAGACGATCTGGGAAAGTTTGTTCGATGTCTGGTGAGACAACATAGGGATGCCTGATGTCTGAGTCGCTGCTTCCCCGAATCGCCATTCTCGGGTTCGTTCTGGAAGCCAATCGAAATGCTCCGGTTTCCGATCGCGCCGTATTCGAGGAAACCCTCTATCTGGATGGTGCAGGTATCGCGGCTGAACTCGCGGGAGATCGAACGGGCCTGCCAAGCACCGTTCAGGGGTTCAGTGAGGAAATGGATTCTCGTGGCCTTTGGACACCGGTCCCCATTCTGCTGGCGGAGGCACCTCCCGGTGGCCCTGCGGATCATGCGTTTTTCAGTGAAATGATCGAGACGATGAACGCCGGGTTAAGCGAAGCCGGGTCGATCGATGGCGTCTACATCTGCGAACACGGTGCCGGGTTGAGTACTGAACTGGACGATGCCGATGGCGAAATATTCGCTCTGGCGAGGTCGGTCGTCGGACCCGATGTTCCTATCGTTGCCACCCTGGATCTGCATGGACATGTAACTCCGCGCATGAACGACGCTGCTGACGTCCTCGTGTCTTATCGTACCAATCCCCACGTCGACGGCGCAGATCGGGGTCGGGAAGCGGCTGGCATCATGTTGGATCTCTTGGCGGATAAGCGTGCACATAGCGTTTTGGTGCGTGTACCCATGATCTGTCCGTCCGTGAGTCTGCTCACGACAGAAGGGCCATACGCGGACCTCATTGACTATGGGCAGAGTCTGATGGCTCCGCCCATCATCAATGTTTCGATCCTTGCGGGTTTTGCACCTGCAGACGCCACAACAAACGGCATGTCTATCGTTGTTTCTGCACGAGATGATGTCTATGGCGGACGGGAAGCGGCCAAGAAGGTTGCGAGTCTAATTGCCGAGCGGGCCTGGGCCGATCGTGCTCGTTACCTTGCCCGGCTCACGAGCCTGGATGACGCGATTGCTCGGGCTTTGGCGGTGTCGAATGATTTGGATCTGCCGGGGATTATCCTCGCAGATGTGGCCGACAACCCTGGAGGTGGAGGACGCGGAAACACCACGTACATTCTGCGGCGTCTGCACGAAGAGAACGCCCAAGGAGTTGTCGTGGGCATGATGATTGATCCGCCTCTGGCCGCGGAGGCGCACCAATTGGGCGAGGGTGCGACGTTCTCCGCTTTATTCAATCGGGATGACGAGAATCAGTTCTCTCAGCCCTACGTTGCCGAGGCCACAATCGAGTGTCTGGCGTCGGGGCCATTCCTTGGGCGTCGAGGGATATATGCTGGTCGCCGGGTGAACCTCGGCAAGTGTGCGCTTCTGAAGTTGGGAGAATCGAGGGTCGTTGTCGCGAGCCATCGCCAGCAATGCGCCGATCCCGTTTTCCTTGAACGTATGGGTATTGATGTGTCGAGTGTTCGAACCCTGGTCATCAAATCTCGAGGCCATTTCCGCGCCGGATTCGATGAATTCTATGCTCCTGAGAACATCCTGGAGGTTGATGCGCCGGGACTGACCACCCCGGTGCTCGAGCGCCTTGGATTAACCAGGGTTCCTCGTCCCATCTATCCGCTCGATCCGGACATGAGTTGGCGTGCGCCTAACTGAGTCTCGACCTTGCGTTTCGAGCGTTTGCGGTCCCATGGGCATGTCCCATACATTTCCAACTTCCAATGCTCGACGAAGGGCTCGAAATGCCCGGCGGACCAACCGGGTGTTCCGCGTAGGCAATCCAAACAAGTGGGAGGATCAAGACCGATGGCGAGGCTGGACGGAAAAGTCGCATTAATCACTGGTGCTGGCGCGGGAATCGCGCGCGAAGCGAGTCGCCTATTCGCAAGCGAAGGAGCGAGCGTCGCCGTTGTCGAGATCAATCCGGAGACGGGCGCCGAAACGGCCAGTCTGATCCAGGCAGACGGTGGCAAGGCTGTTTCGATCGTCGCTGACGTCAGCGAACCAGATGATGTCGAACGCGCAGTAAAGGAAGCAGTTGAGACGTTCGGCCAGCTCAACATCCTCTACAACTGTGCCGGTGGTTCCGCGCCGCCCGATGATTCGGTGACGGCCATGCCGATCGAAGCCTGGGACCGCAGCATCAAGCTGGATCTCTATGGCACCTTCCTTGGGAGTCGGTTCGGAATCCCAGAATTGAAGAAGGCCGGCGGTGGCTCGATCATCAATATGAGCTCGGTGATGAACTTCCTCGGTGAAATGAGGGGGTTTCCTGCGCGACATTCCTATTCCGCGGCCAAGGGCGGAGTGTCGGCCCTGACGCGATGTATCGCTGCCGAGTACGCCAAGGACAATATTCGCTGTAATGCGATTGCGCCGTGCTTCGTTCAAACCGGACGCAATATCGAGGTCAAATCCGGGTGGACAAATGAGATGACCGACACAGTTCTCCAACAGCACCCGATGGGCCTCGGCGAGCCAACCGACATCGCAAACACCGCGCTCTATTTGGCTTCCGACGAATCAAGGATCGTCAACGGGGTCATCATTCCAATCGACGGTGGCATGCTCGTCATCTAAATCCCTGACGCGGTCGCCACGGCCTGCACAAAGGCTGGGTATCCGTTGCCGCCATTGGCAGGTTGCAAAGCATTCTTCCTCCTGGCGCTGAGGCCCAGGGCAGTCTCGCTGGTTACGGATCCCTGATTGGGATAGACTGGTTTGTGTCGGAGCGAATTCGATGAAACCAGTAACCATCAAGAATTTGATGGGTGCCGTGGGCGTCGCCCTGTTTTTTTAGGTGCTCTCGCCCCATCAGGTGGGGGCCAACCCGGACTGCACCTGCCGCTATTTGGGCCAGGAATTCGGCCTCAATCAGTGTGTCTGCATGATTATGCCGAACGGCATGCGCCGTGCATGCTGTGGACTGGTCCTCAACAACACCTCGTGGACATTTTTCAAGGACGGATGCGTCATTGCCGGTTCCAACCAGGAGCGGCATCCACGGTCCGAGCGCCCCGCCACCGCTCTTTTACCCTCCCCCAAGGTTTCTGACGAGAGTTAGAGAGGGTACGACCTCACGTCCCGTCAGGCCCTGTACCACCCCTTTTCCCAAGCTAGCCGGGTGTGTATCTTCCACAACACGAGCTCGGCTGCGTATTCAATGCCGCCTTAGGGCTCTCAAAAATCAATCAGCATCCTAGCGAGGAGTGACATGACCCAGATGAATGGAGGAGCGGCGGTTGTCGAGACATTGCGCGCCGCCGGAGTGACCCACGTATTTGGCCTTCTGGGCTCATCGACGATGGAAGTCTATGACGCTCTCTATGATGCCGACGATATCAAGTATGTCGGTGTCCGCCACGAGGCGTTCGGCGTGCATATGTCGGATGGCTTCGCCCGTGCGAAAGGAAGCCCCGGTGTATTTCTCGCGGGTCAGGCAGGTCCGGGCTCGGTGAACATGGTGGCAGGCCTCGCTGCAGCAAAACTTGCCTATTCACCTGTCGTGTGCATCACCGGTTTGGTCGCCACCGATCACTTCGGGCGGGACGCCTTTCAGGAAGTCGATCAACAGAACCTCTTTGCATCACTGGTCAAGAAGAACATCACGGTCATCCGACCCGATCGTGTGCCTGCAGCGATCGAAGAAGCGCTGCGAGTTGCAAACTCCGGTCGTCGCGGTCCGGTCGTCGTCAACATTCCCCGCGACATGTTCGCCGCACAAATCGAGGCCGATATCAAGGCGCCCGACTACGATGTCGGTGCGGCTGCCGGTACTTACAATCCGGAAGCCGTCGCCAAGGCCTGTGAGATTCTACGCAATGCCAAGGCCCCTGCGATCCTGGCAGGGGCAGGCGTCAAATGGGGTCGTGGTGCAGACGAAGTCTGCCGATTGTCGAATCAACTGCAGATTCCTGTCACAGCCTCGGCTGGCCACCCCGACGTGGTGCCGACCAACCATCCGTTCTTTGCTGGCCAGATCGGCCCGCGAGGCAATGAGGTGGCGAGTGTCGCGACGCGGGAAGCTGATGTGATACTGGCCATCGGTACACGGCTCGCATTCAACACGACATTTTACACCTACAACGACATCAACAAGGACGCGAAAATCGTCCAAATCGATATCGAGCCGATGGCGTTGGGTAAATACTTCCCGATCGACGTGGGCATCATCGGCGATGCGGGGACCGTTGCCGGTGCCATTGCGGATGCCATGAGCGATATGAGCGCGGATTCGGTGCCCTGGAAGGCACGATCCGAGCAATTTCTACAGGACCTCAAAGCACTCTGGGATTCCCGGGAGGAGGATGGCAAGAGCACTCTCACTCCCCTACGTCCGGAGCGAGTATTCGCGGAGCTGCGCCAGGCGGCGCCTGAAGATACGCTCTTTACACTTGATGCCGGCACGATGTGTCTCCAGGCGACTGACAAGCTCCGGTACAACGGTGCGCCCAGTATGCTGACTCCGCTCGACTATGGATTGGTCGGATTCGGATTCCCCTGCGGACTTGGCGCCAAATGTGGACAACCCGATCGTACCGTCGTGTCGCTGCATGGTGATGGCGGGTTCGGTATGGTATTGCCCGAGTTTGCGACAGCCATTCAATCGGAGATCAATACGATCACCGTGGTCTTCGACAACGGGTGTTGGGGTGCGGAGAAGTCCTACCAACGTGACTTCTATCAAGGCCGATACATCGGCTGCGACACTGTCAACCCGCGTTACGATGAGTTTGCAAAACTCTATGGCGCCGGCGGTTTCTATTGTGAGGAGCCTGGCAGCCTCGCTGATGCCATGAGTGAGGCCGTGAAGGCTGACAGCCCCGTCATCATTCACGTCAAAGTGGATCCGGAAGCCATGGTCAGTTTCCGCCGCGACGCGTTTACACACCGGGCGCAGCAATAGCGGTTCCTACCGCAAGGCCGGGCTAATTCCTACTGCTGTCCGCCGCTAAAACGGAGCGTTGAGCATGCGTGTGCTTGTTACCGGAGCGACTGGCTTCGTCGGGCTGAATGTCGTCGAAGCTCTGCTGATGCGGGGTGAAGAAGTTGTGGCGTTCGATTCGGCGCCACTGCCGCCAGGCGCGGAAGCCGCATTGGCGTCCCACGGGGGCAAATTCGACATCGTTCAAGGCGACGTGACCAATGAGTCGTCAGTCACTCAAGCTGTATCGGGGTGTGACACCCTCATCCACGCGGCGGCCATTACCGCAGGTCTAGAGCGGGAGCAGCGTGATGCCCATTTGATCGTTGACGTCAACGTAAAAGGGACGATCAACGCGCTGAACGCCGCGCGAGAGGCAGGAGTCGGACGGATCGTGCATTTCTCTTCGTCCGGCGTTTATGGGGAGAGTTCCTTCGAGCACGACGTGCTACACGAGAATGTCGCCATGCCGCTCCCGGACTCGCTCTACACCATCACCAAATACGCCGGTGAGCGCGTCGCTCTGCGACACCGGACGCTCTACGATCTCGATCTGGTCTGTCTCCGTCCCGGGTATGTATTTGGACCATGGGAACGGAACACCGGTGTGCGTGACACGTTGTCTCCAGTCTTGCAGGTTGCCGTTGCAGCGGCGCGAGGAGAAGAAGTAGTATTGCCGCGTCCGTGCCTTCGCGACTGGGTATACAGCCGCGACATTGCCGATTCAGCCATGGCCCTGCTCGATGCCTCTGATCCCAAGAGTGTCGTCTACAACTCGGGAGGACCGGAATTATGGTCGCTCGAAGCCTGGTGTGCGTTGACCGCGGCCAAGATGCCAGAGTTCTCATACCGTATCGGCGATGACGCGACGATAGACCTTAACAACCCGCGGGATCGGGGCATCCTGGATATGTCGAGACTGCAAGCGGAAGCTGATTTCGTGCCGCAGTACGGATTGGATAAGTCGTTTGAGGATTACATGGCCTGGATATCTGGCCAGCCCGATTTCGCGCAAACGCCACTGTAATCCAGGCGTTGCTCTACAGAGTTCGAAGCCCGTAGCCAGCGTCTACAAGTGCTTTCTCAATTCGGCGCAGATGACCCGGTACCGCTCCGTTTTCCTTGGCAAACGTATTGGCTGCGTCGAGCGTGCGGCGATTAATGGATACACTCCCTGGAGAGTCCTCAAGTGCCCACTCGCCCTGTGGTCCCCCGGTAAACCACACACGCAGCCTTGCCCCCTGGTCCTTCGGAATGACCCGACCGAATAGTGCGCGCGCTGGTTGACCGCCGTACCCGAATGGTTGGGAAGGTCCTACTGGCGGCGAACCGCCGCCGGCCGCCGATGGTGTCATGTATCCCCAGGCCGGCCCCTCAGCCGACGCCTACCTTCCTTTGTGCCTCACGGGCGATATCCTCGTCCTCCAGTCGCCGCGCCTTGGCGCCCAAAGCATCGTAGGTCGCATATTTGTACACTTCCGAGAGCGTCGGGTAATTGTAGCAGGTCTGGATGAACAGATCAGAGTCTGCTCCGGTCAAGAGACCCGTCAAACCTACGTGCACCAACTCGCTTGCCTGTTCGCCGAGGATGTGGACTCCGAGCAGTTTCATCTCCTCGAAATCGAAAAAGAGCTTCAGGAATCCTTCATTGTCGCCAATGATCTGGCCGCGCGCATTGGTGAGATAGCGAGCGCGGCCAGCCACGTAATCGATCCCCATCTCCTGGAGAGATTCTTCTGTTTCCCCTGCCATCGAGCATTCGGGGATTGTGTAGATGCCGTAGGGAAGAATGTGGGCGATGTCCGTTTTGTACTTCAGGTCGAAGGCATGCACCATTGCCACGCGCGCCCGTTCCATCGACGTCAAGGCGAGTGCGGGAAAGCCGATTACATCGCCCACCGCATAAATGTGAGGTACCTCGGTCTGATAGTCCTCATTCACCTCGATGGTTCCGCGTCGCCCTGCTTCAATGCCGACTTTGTCGAGTCCCAATCCGGCGGTGTTTCCAGAACTTCCCGTTGCGGCGAGAACCGCTCCGGTCTCAATCGTCGTGCCTGATTCCAACTTCACTGACAAGGATTGACCCGTTTCGACGGTTTCGATGGCATCGTTGAGATGGATCGCAATACCCATGTTCCGCATCGATTGGGCAAGCGTTGCGGATATCTCGTGGTCCATGAATCCGAGCAGGCCACTGCGTCCCTCGACCAGGTTCACCTGAATGCCGAGAGCGGAGAACATGCAGGCATATTCGCAACCGATGACCCCGCCACCGGTAACCACAAGCGACTCGGGAATCTGCTGGATGTTGAGAATCGTATCGGAGTCGTACATCCGCATGTCATTGCCCACAGCACTTCGCCGATGAGAATGTCATCCGTATTGATCGGCGTCGTGAGCATTGAGTCGTAAGCCTTTTCGAAGGTCATCCGGATGAACGCGTTGAACGTCACCTCGTAACTGGAGCCATGCATGGCTGAGACGCAGAGCAGTCCAGGTGCCAGGAATTGGATGTATAACGTCCCGCCCATTTCAGTGATGTAGGCACCGACGCCGACACCAATGGCGGTGAGATAGAACACGGGTTCGAAGAAGTTGGGCAGTAGGGTCACACGCCACGTTCGTGCGTATAGAGTGGCGTTGCGCCACCAGACAGACAGCGCGTAGGCGAGCGGATAGTTCACGCGCCTTCCCTCAGCTGCGTGCCGGTGAGCGATAGAAACACATCCTCGAGATTTGCGGGGCGCACAACAAACGGTCTCTGACCGCCGCCATCAAAGGCGTGCACTCGCTCGATGATGGGAGAGGTGTCATCGGTAAACACCATCAAGCGGTTGCCTGCCCGAAGACGTTTCACATCGCCGTTCAAACCGTCCAATAAGAGCGCTTCTTCCTGTGCGGTACACTCCACTTCGACGGCTTCGTTGGCCAATTCCCTTTCGATAAGTTGGCGTGGCGTGCCTTCAATCATCGACCGGCCCTGATCGACGATCACCACGCGATCGCACAATCGTTCCGCCTCATCCATGTAGTGGGTGGTGAGCAGTACAGTGGTGCCGCGGGCGCGGAGGTCCCAGACGCGTGACCAGAGAGCGTGCCGGACGGCAGGGTCCAACCCCGTTGTGGGCTCATCCAAGATCAGTAACTCGGGCCGGTTGATTAGCGACATCGCAACCGACAAGCGACGTTTGTATCCACCTGACAACGTCTTGACGGGTGCGTCGGCGTAGGTCCGGAGGTCTAGAAAGTCCAGAAGTTCCTCGACACGCTCGGACAGTTCGGGTTCTCGCAACAGGTGGAAACGACCAAAGATGCGGAGGTTCTCTGCGGTCGTTGCCGTCTTGATATAGATCGTTTCCTGCAGGGTGACTCCCAATCGCGCTCGAACGGCACGAGGGTCTTCGAAAATATCAATTCCGAATACTCTGATCGAACCTGAACTGGGTGCCGTGACCCTGTAAATCAAACGGAGAGTCGTGGTTTTTCCCGCGCCATTAGGCCCCAGCAGCCCGAAACAAGTGCCCTTCGGCACAGTGTAAGTCGAGTCCATCGACGGCTTGCCGTTCGCCGAAGCGTTTTGAGACGCCGTCAACCGCCACGATAGTTTCGGGAGGGCCGCCGGGTGGCGTGTGCTGAGATGTCATGAGGGCTTCCAAATGGGTACGGGCGCTACTTAATCAGGCTCAAGGATATTTCAACCTCTCTGCAGAGAATTAGCGGACATCCATGCGGCGCTCTTTGGCACGGACCAAGGCGCTGACGGTTTCGTTGAAGGGCGTCGCAACGCCAACTTCCTCTCCGGCCAGTGGAATTGCACCATTGATGTTGTCGATCTCCGAGGCCCGGTGGGCCAAGTGGTCGAGCAGCATCGATGGTCGTGCATGCGGGATCTTTTGGCCGAATTCGCGCACATAATCCACGGGGTCCTGAATATCGACCGCAATTCCCTTTGCAATGGCAACATCGAAGGCCTCAGTGGCGCATTTGGATGCCACGACCCAGGCGTCAGGATCCGCCATCACGTCGCCAATGTTGTATTCGGTGATGGCGCAGGTGCCGGAGAAGCAGACGTTGCAGATGAGCTTTTCCCAAACAAGCTGGTCGATATCGTCGAAGGTCCGCACGGTGAATCCTGCCTCGCGCCAAATGGCTGCGAAGTTTTCCAGCTCGGGTGTCACGGGACCGCCGCGATTACCGAACCGAATCAGCTCCATTCCATTGTGGTGTGCGGCGCCCGGACTCCTGACCGATGCTCCAAATCCGCCAGCAACTCCGACAATGACCGGCGTATCGCCCAACTCCCTGGCCGCCGCATCCGGTCCACCGAGGCCATTCTGAATAGAGATAACGTGCGTATCTTCGCCAATGAGCGGAGACATCCCTTGTGCCGCTGCCGGGACATGCATGGCCTTGGTGGCAAGTACGACAAGATCACACGGCCCAGCCTCTGCAGGAGACGTTGTTGCATTGATCCTTAACGTTCGATTTCCACTGGCGCCTGCGAGGTGCAGCCCATGTTGGCGAATGGCATCGACATGGTCCTGCCACTGATCGATAGCCCAAACCTCGTGCCCTGCCTCTGACAGTAAGCCTGCGTAGACGCACCCCATGGCGCCGCAACCGACAATTCCAATTTTCATGAATCCCGCCCGATGTACGAACTAGAGCCAGCGATTCTACCGTCTGAAGGCAATTCAAGGGTAGTGGTCTGGCCGCCACCGACATTGCTGATTCTGCACTTTTGCAGAAGTCGGGAGTTTTCTCTGAGATCGGTCTACCAGGTCCTCTCGGGGGTATCGTGGTCGCCCGGGGCGGTGTCATCACTGTCACCAATCCAGTCGAACAAGGAATCACATAATGCTGGAAAAAAGGGGCGGTTCCGAATGGAACCGCCCAGATCACATTTGACGCTTCAGGGAGGACTAAAATTTGCTAACCAATGACAACCAACCCACCAACTGAAAGTACCCAGACCGCTCCACGGACCAACCAGGTGGCGACGGCGGTATCGAGATATTCGAAGCTCAGGACCTTCCCCCGCTTAACCCACATCTCTCGTCCCTCCAACGGGTGGGGTTGATAGCCAACCACCAAATTCCGTTGATGACGGAGATATGGGTGTGGCGCGGTGAGAAACGAGTGACGGGTGTTACAAAGCGGTGGGTGATTGACGCCTTTTGGTGACACGCATCACAGAAATGGCCGTATCAGGGTGTAACACGTGTCACATCGAACGGGTTGACGGCCATAACATCTCCCCGACGCCCGAATCCTCAACTTTCCTTTTCGGCATCGAAGATGTCCTTGACGTGCGGGCGGCTCTTCCACTCGGGCTCCGGAGGCGTGTGACCATCCCGCGGCGAATAGACCGAAGGTTCGGCCCACGACATTTCAGGTATGTAGCGCGGGCAATTGGGGAAGATGTGATCGGCGGTCACGCGCACGATACGCCTGGCACCGGGAAACTGAGCGATCGAATCTGGTGAATCATCTATCTCGGCCCGGCCGTTGATACGCAATCGCGCAGCCGTGCCATCGAACAGGGTGCCGTCGAAGCTCAGGAACAGCAGCCCCACGCGAGAACTGTTCAATATATTGCCCAGGCTGCGGTACGTGCGATTGCCATCGTAGTCCGGCCACTCCAGCTGGTTCTGGGAGATGACCCGCACGAAACCGGGCACTCCGCCCTTGAATGAGCAATCGACGCTGTCAGCGCTCGCCGTCGCCAGAAAGAAAAATGGAACAGACCCGATGAAAGCCCGCTCGTCATCCGTAAATTCGGTATGCATGCGGAGTTCTTCAATGCGGTCTGCCACCGCTCTCCCTTCGTAGCGGTCCTGCAGTTCGCGCATGTTCTCGTGATAGAACGTCATGAAGTTCCTCTTTCGTGTGCTCGACGCGGAGGGAAGGTCTCATCCAGTGGCTGGACAATGCAACTCTTACGATCCGTCCGTACTGAGTGGATCTTCGGCAGTTTATCGGGAATTGGGTACGCTAGACCCCAGC
>CENY01057008.1_pt1 | contig 14993 bp, 8 predicted proteins | sample 356181 | NCBI WGS metagenome assembly CENY01 (sample SAMEA2619840, study PRJEB7988) | marine metagenome | isolation source: saline water (ENVO:00002010), including
AGAACTCGCCTGCTGCTCCATTTGCTCCATGAGAGCCCGGTGACCCGCAAGACGAGACGCCACGAGCCAAGACCGAACCACGTCTTCGGATGAACGACCGGTGTCCCGAACCATGCGAGAAACGAATGCTGATCCCATAAGATCAACTAAATCGTTGGTCAGTTCGGCAGTGACTATCTCCCTACGCAGTCGATGTTGAAAAAGGTGATTCTTCCCAGCCACCTTGATTGCCTTCGGGGGGAAGTACCCTAAGAGATAACCCTCCGTGACCGGATCATCCGGGAGACTACTCGAAAGCAACTGCGCTTTCAGTGAAAGTTTCGCATACGCAAAAAGAACACATAGCTCGGGACGTGCCATCCCCTGCCCCCGATCCCTCCTCTCGATGAGAACATCTGTGGACGGGAGATCTTCGGCCGCCCGATCTAGCTCGGCAGCTTTCTCTAGGGAAAGCATGAGATCCCGAAACTCGTCAATGGATTCTTTAGATCGCCGTTCATCTAAAGATACGCCGAGACTCTGTGACCGGTTGTTTGCCAGCACCAGCTCCGCAACCTCTTCGGTGAGCTCCTCCAATAAGTCGTTGCGCTTTTCCTGCTCCAGAGACCCAGAGTCCACTACAGGCATCAGAAGGATTTTAAGGTTGACCTCGTGATCCGACATATCGACGCCACCCGAATTATCGAGAGCGTCGGTGTTAATCCGGCCACCAAGGCCCGCATACTCAATTCTCGCACGCTGGGTAAGACCAAGATTCCCACCCTCTCCGATGACGTCGCAACGTAACTGCTCTGCGTTAAGCCGAACCGCATCGTTCGCGGGGTCGCCGGCATCAGCGTGTGTCTCGGAGGCAGACTTCACGTACGTCCCGATCCCACCGTTCCAAAGCAACTCCACCGGAGCACTAAGAACCGCTCGGATCAGCGCCTCTCCGTCGACTGGAGAGGCCTCATCCTCATCCACTCCCAAAGCACTCCTGGCCTGCGGCGTCAGATCAACCTCTTTCGCACCGCGAGGAACGACCATTCCACCCTCGCTGAGCAACTCTTGGTCATAGTCCTCCCAGCTCGACCGGCCAAGTTCAAACAACCGCTTACGCTCGGCATATGCCGTGACAGGGTCCGGGTCTGGATCAATGAAAACGTGCCTATGGTCGAAGGCAGCAACGAGCTTGATCTGCTCCGATAAAAGCATACCATTGCCAAACACGTCCCCACTCATGTCTCCTATCCCGACAACGGTAAAAGGCTCGGTCTGAATATCCTTGCCCTTTTCCTTGAAGTGCCGTCTTACACACTCCCAGCCTCCTCGAGCTGTGATTCCAACTTCCTTATGGTCGTATCCATTTGAACCACCCGAAGCAAAAGCATCATCCAGCCAAAATCCGTACTCTTGAGAGACCGTATTGGCTAGATCTGAGAACGTCGCGGTTCCCTTGTCAGCAGCCACAACTAAGTATGGGTCCGAAGGGTCGTAGGCTATCACTTCATTGGGGGCGACATCACTACCGTCAACGATGTTGTCCGTGAGATCGAGCAAGCCACGAATCAGGGTCTGATACTGCTGGCGCCCCTCCTTCCAACGCTCTTCGGTATCCACCGGAGTGAATCTAGTGACAAAGCCACCCTTAGACCCACCTGGCACGATCACAGCATTCTTGATCATCTGAGTGTTAACTAGACCAAGAATCTCGGTACGAAAGTCATCCGGACGATCACTCCACCTAATGCCGCCTCTGGCCACGAAAGAGCCGCGAAGGTGAACTCCTTCCATGCGAGCAGAGTGAACCCACACTTCGAATAGTAGATCGGTCGGTCGCGAGTACTGAATATCTCCGACTAGTACCTTGTATGAGGTATAGGGGACTCCGCCAGAACGTATTGTCGGAGTCCTTCCCCCCACCCTGTAGTAGTTAGTCCGAACTGTCCTAGAGATCGTTTCTTCAAGGCGGCGCAGCGCACGGTCATCATCGAGGAGGGTCACACTACGCAGTAAGCCATGGAAGGTGTTACGCATCACGACCAATGCTGCTAAGCGCTCTTCAAGAGACGCCTCCATTACCGGGTCGAACTTCGTTCGGAACATCGCAAAGAGACGACGCGCTATACCCGGATACTGGACCAGAGCGTGCGAGAGAGCTAGCCGGCTTGGAACCGCCCCCGACTGAAAAACGTGCCCAGCCAAACCCCTAAGAGCATCTACTTCTCGCCAGTGCAGCCCAGCACTAACGACAAGAGCATTAAGAGGGTCTGAAACTACTTCACCAGCTCTCGCCGCAAGTAATGTTTCCGAAAGCAGCTCGCCGCAGCTCTCGACTTCTAGCGCATTCCCTTCCTGATCTTGGACGGCGAAGACGTATATCGTCGCATTCGGAGCGCCGTTAGTCCCGACCTCGTAGGGCTTCATCGCCACCACGCGCAGGCCTGCGTTCTCCAAGATCGGCATGAAATCTGACAGCACGAGACGCTCGCCACGCAGGAAAAGTTTCAGCTCTGTAGCACCTATTACCCCAGCTACCGCTTCACTTTCTTCTCGATTAGTGAACCCGACAGACACCACCTCCTCTTCGCGTGACATCCGTTCGAGCTCGCAGATATCAGCGACAGCTATCGCGGGGTCCAAAGCTGCCTGGTATTCGCGGCTCATTGCCCCTTCGTATAGGAGGGCGAGATCTCTAGCCTCTTCAACTGAGACAACCTTCTCTAGGCCTTCACTCACCCTGTCGGCCCACGTGCGGATGATAGCAGCTACTGTTTGTTCGAGGTCCTCTGAGCGGACTTCGGCCACCCGGTCTTCTTTGGCACTGAGATAAAAGTGGAGTCGTGCTTGGTCTCCACCACCTATCGCCAAGTGGTAGTTCAACACCTCGCAGTGATACTGCTCGACTAGTGCTTCTTCGATCTGCTTTCGCACGCTCCCCGAAAAGCGATCACGGGGCAAGATCACCATCACAGAGAGGCCCCGGTTATAAGGATCCGTGCGCAGTACCACCCTCACACCCCTGCCACTGTAGGCCGTCAAAACGGCTCGGACGTCATCTCGTAGTTCTTCCGGAGAAGAAAGGAAGAGTTCTTCCTTCGGCAGACTATCAAAGATCGTGATTATCTCTTTGTAGTCATGGGAGCCCTCTCGCACACCCTCCGCATCAAGAATCCGACTCAGCTTATCTCTCAAAAGCGGGATATTGGCAGCCGGCTCGGAATAAACTTTGGACGTAAACAGGCCAATGAACCGATGCTCTCCGACTACGATCCCCTCACTGTCTAGCTTCTTAATCCCCACATAATCCATCCGTGCACGACGGTGCACGGTCGATTCAGCGTTAGTCTTATTCACGATGAGAACCGGCCCACCTAGCGCCCGTTCTCTCATTCCAGGTGCCAATCCGGAGACCGGGATCGGCTCCGCGAAACGTGAATCCCCCTCATTCCGAAGCAGACCCAAGCCAGAGCCGGGCTCCACAACTATCGACTGTTCGCCAGCGACCTGATCGCTTAGAAGCTCGTAACCTCTATAGCCAAGGAAGACGAACCCGCCGTGCTTGAGCCAAAGCAAGAAGTCTTTGATTTCTTCAAACTCGTGGGCCCGCTCACCAAGATCAGTCGCATTCACACCGACGGCTGTCACTACCCGGTCGAGAGCGCTCAGCATCGGTAAGAAGTCGTCCGTGGCCCTGACCACGTCTTGGAGACTAGCACTTAGATCCAAGCGGAGTTCGTCTAGCCTATCCGAGTCCCCGACACGTTCGACCTCACAGTGCACTACCGACTCAGTACTGCCACTATCGGTCGGAAAATGCAGTGCTGTTACCTGACCGTTATCGTCACGATCTACGTCAAGCATAGGGTAGACCATACGCTCTACCGCCAAGCCTTTAAGCGCTAGGTATTCGCGAATCGAGTCGATAATGAACGGCCGCTCGCTGACGTTTGTACGAATCACCGTAACCGGAGCTTCCCACTCCTCTTCGTCTTCGTCCGCATTAGCTACGGCCACGTCAACTCTATACGGTCGGGACTGTTCCAAGAAACGGAACGCCCCTCGAGTCATCGACGCGAGGTCTTTTGTGCTCCTATGCACTAGGAGCTCATCCGGAGCTCGAGAGAGAAAAAGCTCGACAAAGTCGAGCAGGAGTTCCGACGCCCCACCGGGACTGGACTTTAGATAGCTACGAACCGCATTGATTGTTGGCGCTATCTCGCGGAGTCGGCTTGGAGCCGCCGCCGTAATATCGCTCATGTAGTTCTTACCGCGGCCGAAAAAACGCGGCGCGCGCGACAGAGGGTACTGGAGACGGTAACTGCAAATTACTGGCGAATTAGTTGGGCAGTAACATAACCGATCCGCGGTCGATCAGGAGCGACCTCCGGAAATCTTCTCAAAACCTGCAGAGATTAAGCCTCCGAAATGAAATCGGGCAACGTAACGGGCGTAGACCGGAATATCTTGCTCTCGTGCCCGTTGCAAAACGGGCCGGAAATCAACCCGCCACGACATGGGCAGAGCACTCTATACTGAGTGTCTAATTTCGACCCCCGCATAAAGCTAGACCACTACAGAGAGACCCCAGCTAAGGCTAGAGTCGCGAGCACCCTCCCCTTCATCCACGGACGTCCGATAAACATGGCCCTACCATACCGGGCTAAACAAATCCGCATATGACAGTGACCTTGGAAGGCCGAACCAAATTGCTCGACAAAAACAATCACCCGAGTCTAAATGATGGCACAGCTAGACTTGAATTGTGTATGCCAACATGAGGGCCAAGCCTGTGCCCTCTCCCCAAGCAAACTATTTTGCTACAAAATTTCTTCTCCGATTCTACCCAACCCTGATCCTTGAGAGGTTCTCTGTGGCCGGTGTCCTTGATCAGCTCAAAACCATCCGTGGGCAGTCCGGCGAGGCTCGGACAACAGGCCTAGACGACGACACCGTATGTCAGTTTGTCTCGCGCGATCCAGATCTAGTTGAAGCCGTGAACGCTGCCACAGAAGAATTTGGAGTGCTCCGCCGTGAATTCCCTGAGCTTATGAAGCTCGATGAAATGCAGCAGGTAGAAGCGATCGAGAAGCACCTCGTGAACTTCTACGCGGATGACACAGTGAATCCATACGTTTCGATGGCAGCGCGAGGGCCGTGGATAATCACTACAAAGGGTGCTGTTCTTCATGACAATGGTGGCTATGGCATGCTTGGCTTCGGGCACGTTCCCGAACCAATCATTGCTGCGATGACGAAGCCACAGGTGATGGCGAACGTTATGACCCCGAGCTTCTCCCAGCTCAAACTCTCTAACGCGCTCGCTCGAGAAATCGGCCAGACTCATGAAGCAGGGTGTCCATTCTCCCACTTCGTCGCAATGAACTCTGGCTCAGAGTCGGTTTCAGTTGCCACACGGATTGCGGACGTCAACGCCAAGATCCTGACCGACGAAGGCGGACGACACGCCGGGAAGTCAGTCAAGAAGATGTCACTCTCCGGAGGATTCCACGGACGCACGGGAAGACCCGCCATGTTCTCGGACTCCTGTCGTGGTTCCTATGACAAGTACCTAGCGTCATTCCGGACAGAAGAACTGTTAACCGTCGAGCCGAACGACATAGAAGATCTCGAAACCCACTTCGCCAAAGCAGACGCAGAGGGTTACTTCATTGAGGCGCTTTTTATAGAACCTGTTATGGGGGAGGGAAATCCAGGTGTAGCGATCACCCCTGAGTTCTACGTAGCCGCCAGGGAATTGACTAAACAACATGGGTCCGTGCTCCTGGTCGACTCCATCCAAGCAGGCCTGCGCTCAACGGGCTACCTGTCAGTTATCGACTACCCCGGATTTCAAAACTTAGAGGCGCCGGACATGGAGACCTACTCCAAGGCTCTAAATGCCGGTCAGTATCCCCTGTCGATTCTTGCGATGACACCCGGTGCCTCCGAGCTATACCGAAAAGGCATATACGGGAACACGATGACGGCCAACCCTAGGGCTATGGACATCGGCACAGCAGTCCTGGATATGGTGACACCAGGGATTAGAAAGAACATCGTCGAGCGTGGTAAAGAGTTCGTCGAGAAGCTCGAGGCCCTTTCAGTGGAACTCGAAGGTGCCATCACCAACGTTGAAGGTACCGGGCTGCTCTTTTCCTGCGAGCTAGACCCGCGCTTTAAGGCATACGGAACAGACAGCCTCGAAGAGTTCATGCGAATGAAGGGCATAGGAGTCGTCCACGGGGGCGAAAATTCGTTGCGATTTACACCTCACTTTCAAGTAACCTCGGAAGAAGTCGATCTAATCATTAACCAGGTGCGAAACGCAGTTCTGACAGGCCCTCAGGCCGGCTAAGCCTGAACCTTGGGAAAGGGTGCCTTCGCCAATACGGCGCCCTTTCGGTTTCACCTCATCACCACGTGGAAACTACCCTGCCACTGAGCGGATGGCTCCCAGCCTCACTGAGAGCTAACCCTCGACGAATTCTACTGACCAGGAAATCTCCACTGAGTCTTTGATCGATTGAGCCGTCGGACACTTGCTCACATGAGTTTCCAATGCCCGAGACACTCTGTCCTCCGGAGCCTCTGGGGGTAACAGAAGTGTGTAGTGAACGTGGATCTTTGTTAGGATGATGATCCTATCTACAACTTCGTTCGTCCCTTCCACCTTGCAGCTGATATCGCCGTCCGCAACCGGTATCCCGCGCACCTCCAGTGCGCCATTTAGTGTTCCAAGTAGTCAGCCAGCAGCTGCAGCTACTAAATAATCGACGGGCAGCGGCAAATTGGGCTGGGACTCAAGTCCGTAGTGTGCCTTAATGGGACCGTGCACTCCAAACTCAAGCGCGGTTCCATCCTCCAGAACCCCTCTACGGTGCAGCCCGTCGATTTTTTCGACGGTGGACCGTGTTACGTATAGCGACTTTTCACTCATGAGATTCGTTCTCTCTCCCCTGATCATTGTATTGTTCATCTAGCTCGAAGCCCTCGCAACGAAGGACGGGCAAACTCGGATACTTTCGTAGCCGAGGGTCAGTCATGGCGAGACCGCAAAGATAAAACTGCGATCCGCGTCGGTTAGCGGTGACACGATTGTGTGCACACCTGACGCAAAGACCCACCCTCTTTAAATCTAGCATCAGTCCAAAATTCCGATGTATCCAACCTGGCGTCCCCTATCCCCTTTTCGGTGCGAAAACAAGCCTGACTCGGTGCATACTGTGCAGTGTGCCGAGATCGTGACAGCGGCACTGCTCACCCCTAGCCGCACTGCGCGCGCTGCCAGCACATGTCGGAGGTCGATGGACGTAGGACGATCCGGGACTGGTTCCTGCAAAGCTGCAAACACCTCAGGACCAACCTCATAGCACGTGCCGCAAATAGCAGGACCCATATGCAGCCTAAGATCCTCTGCCCGGCTCGCAAAAGCCGAAGCCATTTTCTCCACACCAGACTCGATCACACCCGCAGCCGCACCGCGCCATCCCGCGTGAAGAACTGCTACCGCCCTTCGCTCCGGATCGATCACAAAAACCGGGACACAATCGGCTGAAGTGACGGCAAGAAGGAGTCCCCGTGTCGAAGTGACATGCCCATCACAAGGATCTACAAGATCTAAGCCACTGATTCCACTCGAGTTCTCTTCGTACTCGCAAACAACCGCCCCATGAACCTGTTGCGAATGAACAACTCCTCGAGCACCGAGCCTCTGGCAGAGTGTGCTCCATCGATCTCGTGCCTCCTTCGAGCTACTACCCTCTCCGAAGAGACCGAAGTCGAATGGCGGGGCGCCAGCCAAGCCTCGCGTAGTCGTGCCTTGCAAAAGCCATGGAAACGCCTCACACCATTCGGGGTGCACAAGCGCAGAGATCTCTGCTTCGGTGAACTCTGTGACAATCCGGAAACAATCCATGCGCGTGCAAAGGGGATGCATATTGAGTGGCCATAGAGAAAAGATCGAACCGTCTCCATACTACAGAGAAAATACGGTAGCTTATCCGTCGCCGATGCAGAATGCGTTACTCATCCATCAGGGCCCGGCAAAACGTGCAGGACGACACCCTTTTCGATAGCCAAAACGCCGCCTACGCTCAGGCTATATTCGAGCAATACGCTCGGAATCCCGACGCTGTACCCAAAGAATGGCGTCAACTATTTGAGAGAGGCGGCGACGTCGCTATACCAGAAGGTCTTCTGGCTCCAGAGCAGCTCACAAACTCAAATGCGCACACGGCGGTGGCAAAAGGGCCAGAAGCAGAGACCCCCTCCGGACCTTCTAAGTCCCAGGATACGCTTTCTCCCGCCACAACGCCGTCAGAGCCTGCACCACAGAGTCTAGACGAAAACGCTCGAGCGCTCGTTGAGCTCTTACCTGCCGTCTCTAGGGCGACAGCGCTTGTGCAAGCGTTTCGTGATCACGGACATCGTTTAGCAACTATCGATCCTCTCGGATCTGAACCTCCGGGTCATCCGCAACTTTCTCCGGCATTCTTTGGGACCTCGGCAGAGGAGCTCGGTAAGCTACCCGCTTCATTGATCCTTCCCGATGAAAACGGAGGTCGATCCGTCGCAGATGCGCTCAACAATCTAGGTGACATTTATGCCGGATCGATCGGCTATGAGTTCGAGCACCTCGATGACCACGTGAAAGTCGACTGGTTATGGCAACAGGTCGAAGATGGCGCTCACCTGCCCGAACCAAGTGCAGAACAGAGAAAGAAGCTTCTCCGCAGAATCTGCGAAACAGAAGGACTCGAGCAATTTCTTCATAAGACATATCTGGGGCAGAAGCGATTTAGCCTTGAGGGCAACGACGCCCTCGTCCCCATGCTCGACCTGGTCATTGAAGAAACTGCGCGGGGCGGTGGTTCAGAAGTAGTCCTTGGCATGGCTCACAGGGGACGCCTCAATGTCCTGACCCACACGGTGGGCGTCTCATATGGCGAACTCCTCGCTGAATTTGAGGGGCCCTCATTCAAGGGAGGACAGCTAGATGTCGCGGGGACAGGTGATGTGAAATACCATCACGGCGCTCGCGGTACTAGAGATGTAGATGGCGCCGGAACAGTGCAGATCACGCTTGCCCCAAACCCGAGTCACTTAGAGTTCGTGAACCCGGTTGTAATCGGCATGACTAGGGCTAAGCAGTGCAGTCAGGTAGCCAGTGCATCGATCGTCGACTACGATGCGGTCGTTCCCGTTTTGATGCATGGCGACGCTGCATTCGCCGCAGAAGGTGTAGTTGCTGAAACCCTCAACATGGCTCGCCTTAAGGGTTATGGAGTAGGCGGAACAGTCCATATCATAGTGAACAACCAGATTGGCTTTACAACGGATCCGATAGAAGGACGCTCCACTCTCTATTCAAGTGATCTGGCAAAGGGCTATGGCATCCCAATAATTCACGTTAATGCGGACGACCCCGAGGCCTGTCTCGCCGCAGTAAGGCTTGGTATGGCTTACCGTCGCGAGTTCCACGAGGACTTTGTAATCGACCTCGTTGGTTATAGACGCCACGGACACAATGAAGGCGACGAACCTGCCTACACTCAGCCAATGAAGTACAAATCCATCAGTGCACACCCAACAGTCAGGCATATCTATTCTGAGCGACTGATCGCAGATGGTGTGATCACCTCTGACGACATCGAAGCGATGGAAAAGGAGATCACACAAAATCTGCGGGATGTGCAGGACCATGTGCGTGACTACAATCCAGTAGAGGACGACTCACCCGATGCGGAGCGAGAAATCCCAGTCGTCCCTGAAACAACGGGAGTGGCGCTCAAGGTCCTGGAAGAAATCAATGCGGCGACTGTAGATCTTCCGGAAGGCTTCACACCTCACCCAAAACTCTGGCGCCAGCTAGGAAAGCGAGAGGAAACCTTCTCGACTGACCAATCTCTGGATTGGGGTCACGCTGAAGCGCTGGCATTCGGTAGCCTGCTAAGGGAAGGGATCCCCATTCGGCTAACTGGCCAAGATGCAGAGCGTGGGACATTCAGTCACCGCCACGTGGTGCTGCACGATGCGGAAACCGGTCACGAGTTCGTACCTCTAGACAATCTATCAGAAGCTCGGTTTGAGACGCATAACTCACCCCTGACCGAAACGGCAGTTATTGGCTTCGAGTACGGCTACTCCGTAGCAGCTGATGCTGACGTGGTGCTCTGGGAAGCTCAGTTCGGTGATTTCGTGAATGTTGCCCAAGTGATGATCGACCAGTTCATCTCATCCGGGCTGACCAAATGGGGTCAATACTCTCGCCTCTCGCTGCTCCTGCCTCACGGGCACGAAGGCCAGGGGCCAGAGCACTCAAGCGCCCGCCTCGAGCGATTTCTCCAGCTGTGTGCCGAGCGCAATATGCGGATCACTTATCCCACGACACCTGCACAGTATTTTCACATGCTTCGACGACAAGCATTACGACGTCCGGAGCGCCCGATGATCGTGATGACCCCGAAAAGCCTACTGCGCCACCCCATGGCGACCTCTGAGGTCTCCGAGCTGACTAAAGGTGGGTTTAGGCATGTGATCGCAGATCCAAATGTGGAAGACACAGCTGCAGTTACCCGCCTCGTGCTCTGCACGGGCAAAGTCTACTACGACATACAGGGCCACCCTCTTCGCAAGAAATCTGATCACGTAGCTGTAGGGCGGGTCGAGTTGCTATACCCATTCCCAGCCCCGGCGATTGCCGCCCTGCTCGAACTATATCCCAACGTGACCGAGGTCGTATGGGCTCAGGAAGAACCCCGAAACATGGGGGCACTCACCTTCATCGGGCCGCGGCTAAGAACCATAGTGCCACGCAAAGTGCCACTCTCGTACGCAGCCCGTCCCGAACGTGCCAGCCCAGCTGAAGGAAAAACATCGAGCCACGCTGAATCACAGAACGCAGTCATAATTGAAGCCCTCGGCGGCGAAACCCCGACAAAAGCATAGGAAGGATCGGCCGTAGCTGACGATCCCCAGAGAAAAACCACACCAAAACCAGTGCGCGCCCGATTCGCAAGAACGCTTAACGAGCCTTCGAGGTTAGCGTTTCAGTAGTTCAATCGGCGAGCGCCAGCTACCTTCGACGACACATGAAACTTCCCTTCCAACTAGACCGACCCCTGGTCTTCTTCGACCTCGAGACGACAGGTGTCGACGTGAAGACCGACCGTATCGTTGAAATCGCGTTCATAAAGTGGTGGCCGCGGGGAGATGTTCTAGAGAAAGAGAGGAGGTTCAACCCAGGAATCCCTATTCCTGCGGCTGCAACGGCTGTCCACAAAATCACAGATCAAGACGTCGAGAACGAAGTTAAGTTCTGTCAAATAGCCCGCTCCCTAGAAGAAACCCTATCCGGGTGCGATTTAGCTGGATTCAATGTCCGCAAGTTCGACATACCAATGCTTGTCGAGGAATTCAAGCGCTGTGGCGTCACCTTCTCAATGGAGGGACGCCGTGTCGTCGACATGATGAACATCTTCCACAAGGAAGAGCCAAGAGACCTCTCAGCCGCAGCTAAGTTCTATCTTGGCCGTGAGCACGAGGGCGCGCATGAAGCATTGGAAGACATTAGGATTTCGAAGGCGGTACTAGGGGCACAACTCAAGCGCTACTCGCATCTGCCTCGTAGCATGGATGGTTTGCACTCATACTGCGCAAGCACCGAGCTAGAGCGTTGGTTCAGCCCTGAGGAAGAAGGGCGTGTCTTCAGGAGAGGGAAATACCAAGGCCGTCCTCTTCAGGAGGTTGCAGCCGAAGCACCGGACTACCTGCATTGGATGATTGGGGCCAAAGACATGGACCAGGGCGTTATCGAGGTCGTTCGAGAAGCCTTAGAACCAAGCTAGCCCGTAAACCAACCTGTTTTAAACGATAAGAGGCACTCCCGTGACGAAAACTTCAGCGATGCCCACACCTAAAAGAAACAAGTACCGGAGACACGCTGGCACCATCTTCTTGTTTTCGTGGACGTTCCTGTCTCCGTCAACTGCTGCATCCTTGAGCGGCCAAGCTGCGATTACGACAGAAGTGATGTCATCCATGTATCCGCGATCGATAGGGCCCGCGGTAACAGGAGGTCGGATCCACGACGTCGAGGCGCTCCCTACCGACCCCTCTACCGTCTTCGTCGGTACGGCTTCCGGAGGGCTATGGAAGTCGACCAATCGAGGGCAGACGTGGGTAAACGTATTTGCTGACAAACCTGTCAGTACTTTTGGGGACATAGCCATCTCACGCTCGGATCCTAAGATCATGTACGCTGGGACTGGTGAACAACAAAACCGGCAGTCGTCCTCGTACGGGAACGGTATATACCGTTCCAATGATGGAGGTGACACCTGGGCACACCTGGGGCTAGAGCAAACCAGGCACACCGGACGAATCGTGATTCACCCTACAAACCCCGACATTGTTTACTTCGGCGCAGTCGGAAATCTTTGGGCAGGATCAGAGCATCGTGGGGTCTTCAAGAGCACTGACGGTGGCCAAAACTGGGACAAGGTTCTCTTCGTAGATCAGTTCTCTGGTGTGATCGATATGGCCATCGACCCTCATAATCCCAACACCATTTACGCCGCGACCTACCAAAGGCTCCGGCGCGCCTGGGGCTTCAACGGAGGCGGCCCAGGCAGTGGCATATGGAAATCGACAGACGGCGGTCAAAACTGGACCCGCCTCGGCTCAGGGCTTCCCGAGGGTGACCTAGGACGGATAGGAGTTGCTGTTGCTGAATCGAACCCTGACGTCGTCATGGCTATCGTCGAAGCCGAAGACAATCAATCAGGAGTCTACCGGTCCGAAGACGCAGGTCTATCGTGGAAACGGGTTAATCAGCAGAATATTCGGCCGATGTACTACTCGCACATCTTCATCGACCCGAACGATGACAAGCGCGTGTACACACTCGCGACCCGATCGTACTTCAGTGACGACGGCGGTGAAACGTTTAGCCAAATCGCTCTGGCCCCGACCTACGACGTAGGAATCCACGCTGATCACCACTCACTATGGATCAACCCTTCCGATCCAGAGCACCTCTTCCTCGCAGGCGACGCGGGGCTTCATGAGAGCTACGATCGCGGAATCAACTTCCGAAAGCTCAATAATTTTCCAATCTCGCAATTCTACGCGATCGGTGTGGACATGCGTGACCCTTACTGGGTCTATGGGGGACTCCAGGACAACCACTCCTTTTTCGGCCCCTCAGAAACGCGTCGATGGGCAGGTATCCTCAACGACGACTGGATGCAGAACGGATTCGGTGACGGCATGTTTTGGCAGGCCGACCCAGACGATGCCCGCTACAGCTACGGTAGCTCAAACGGCGGGAACTACTTCCGGTACGACACACAGACTGGCGACATGCTAGACATCTCACCGGAGCCTCCTGTTGGCCAAAGATACCGTTTCGACTGGACATCACCGATGATGCTTTCTCAGCATGACTCGGATCGGCTCTACGTCGCCGGCAACAGCCTCTTCGTTTCAGAAGACCGAGGAGGCTCTTGGTCAACAAGCGAGGACATGAGTCGACAAGTAGACCGGGACACTCTTCAGATCATGGATGTTCTAGGTGCAGACATAACGATCTCACGAAACGACGGAACCAGTTCCTTCGGAGAGGCAGTCACACTCGACGAATCACCGCTCGATATTGACGTGCTCTGGGTTGGCTTCGATGACGGCAACCTACAAGTGAGTCGCAATGGAGGGACCACGTGGGCCGAGGTATCTAGCAACGTGCCGGGGCTTGCCGACGGTACGTACGTCAGTCGGATCGTAGCGTCATTCACTAGTGCAGGGACCGCATACGCTACCTTTGACGCACACCGTGACGGTGACTTCCGCCCGTACGTGTACAGGACACATGACTTCGGTTCATCTTGGGAACCGCTGCACGCGAACCTGCCCGAGATGGGTTCCGTCAATGTGCTCGTGGAGCACCCAGACAACCCCAGTACCCTCTTCGTAGGCACCGAACACCACGTCCTGGTCAGCACGGACGCAGGAGAGAATTGGGCTCGAGTGCCCAACCTGCCAACAACGAACTACGACGACATGGTGATCCACCCTCGCGAGAAAGACCTTGTGATTGGGTCACACGGTCAAGGTGTGTGGATCCTAGACGATACGCGCGCTATAGCTGAGTGGAGTGACGCTACCAATCCAGTGACAGTCTTCTCGATCCCCAATGGGACGATCAAGCTCTGGAAAAAGGACACGTCTTACAGAGGGCAAGACAAATACGCTGGGACAAACCCAGTCGATGGAGTTGAGGTAACCTACAGACTTATAAACGCGACAAATGGGGCGACAATGAGGGTCCACGCAGCGGACGGAACCCTGGTGCGAGAACTGACCGTCCCGGGCAGCGCTGGCACTCACCGGGTACACTGGGATCTCAGGCATGCCGGGCCTGATGTCGCAGGCCAATGGAGTAGGCACAACAGTCCTGTTCTAGCCCGCTCAATCGAGGCATGGGGTCCCTGGGTATCACCAGGGACGTATACAGTCTCTATTCAGGCAGGCGACCAAAATGCAAAAAACGTTGTCGAAGTCCGTGGTGATCCCGAGATGCCAATGCTGACGCAAAAAATGTACGAGGACCGCGAGCGCTTCATGCTCGATGCAATCGCTCTCACGACTCGGATCTCTCGGACGATGAGAGACTTCGACTTAAACTCGACAAGAGGTGACTCCGGCTTTCGTAACCCAACAGGCTCACCCCGTACCCCTGGCGAGATGCTGCGCACGGCACGTCGCCTCGCACAGCAGGTATACGGAGCACTAAATGGTGGCGGAGTCCGTCCGGGCAGCCTCTATCCTCCAACTCAGACTCAGCGAGAGCAGCTCCTGGACGCACAGGAGTTACTCAGCCAAGCGATTGGTGAACTGCGAGAAGACCCAAAATAAAGAGACACCATGAGACCTCAGCAACGCCTCCAACGCACGCTGATCGTCCCAAGCATATTTGTCATGCTAACCGCCTGCGATTTCGAAATGCCACCCTC